>Ga0105239_10002414_pt1 | contig 23795 bp, 24 predicted proteins | sample KBSC44metaG_FD_92761 | JGI IMG/M metagenome (GOLD analysis project Ga0105239, IMG submission 92761) | Corn rhizosphere microbial communities from Kellogg Biological Station, Michigan, USA - KBS C4-4 metaG | ecosystem: Host-associated > Plants > Roots > Rhizosphere > Soil | place: Michigan, USA...
AGCCCTGGGCACTGGCCCGAGGGGCCCCTAGGTGCGAGGTTCTCGCTAAATGGCCCAGCTACAAATTGGCAATGCTCGGGAATATACCTTTCCTTACAATTAATAATGTCATCAGAAATGCTATCCGTATTCCGTGTATAATCGTGCGTCTTCTTTGTACCTACCTACTCGTAGGCATCTATCTCGTCGGCAGGGCCTGTGTTCTTCCTCGTAGATTGATTCATTTGAGCAACCACCTATCTAGGTACGGCTCTGAGGTCCGAAACGGTTCCCATGCAGCGCCTGGTGGGGATGACATGTTGACTCATTCCGTACTCCTTGCCAATTGTGGTTATTGGGTTCCCGAGATCAAATCAGAGGATCTTAAACACGGATACGAATACTTCATACGGATACGGGTACGGAATACGATGAATGCTGATGTTGCAAACCTCAGGCCCTTTTCATCGGTAAAGACGTATAAAGCCCTCGCCAGAACTCCGTACAGAGTATTACACTTGACGTTTTCAAGTTGATACCAAAGATGTCCACTCTGTATACCGCCATATCATTCGGATCAGGTCAACCGAAGACTCCTGCCAAAATCACCGCGACTAATGTGCCCAAATCACCCCTAGGACAGACTCCTGCCAAAATCACCTTGAGATATCTGCCCAAATCACCGCCAAGTCTCCTCACCCAAATTGGATATATCCCATGTTCCTAATTAATATGTAGACCTGGATCCTGATCGGTGTTCCATCCTGCCTAGGGCCGGTCAGATACCCAAGCGACATGGTGCTAAGAAGGGTCGGATCAACTGCTTGGGAGTAGCATCGATCTAGTTAGTTTTCTATGGGCAATGGACCGCCAAACTAGACATCAACGCACTCATGGGAATAGATACATCCTACTCCACTAGCATTCCTGGCTATCTCCATGGACATCAAGGTCTCGAGGAGTGACATCTCCGTCTGTCTCATCTGCAGCTTGGACTCACATCCTCCAAGTTGGCAATATGTTTCAAAGGACAGCCAGCGAATCGGCCAAGAGTAAGTGGCTTCGTGAGGCCAAGAGTTCCCCTCTCCAATAACGACTGGACTTTGATTGGAGCCTAAACCTTCAGCCTACAAGCAACGGGGGGGAGCTCTTCAGAGGGCAATCAAGATACGAATACGGCTGCATTGACCTTGGCGAGCGGATGTTGGATTTTCGCCAGAGAATAAAGACACGGTTGGACAATCTCATCAATGAGGAATTGAACCGTCGCTCGAGGCAATGCTGTTTTCGCGGACGTCACCTGTGCCTCATAGAGCGCTTTGGCTGGTGCTGGCAGCCTCCTCTGCGGCTCCCCTACTTCTGTATAGATTCGTGACCACAGATCGCGCCGCTGTAGCTTCGCAGCTGCTCACCACACCGACCAGGATGGCGTCCTCACCCGATTCCTTTGAATGGGCATCAAAACCCTTTACGATGATATCGACGCCCAAATATACGCAGAACCTCGTAAGGATCTAACCGTGAGATAACGTTGATTTTTGGTACTTGATCCTGCACTGCCCCCGAACTGGAAATCTGATGAGCAAGCTGGGATCTCTATAGTCAGACTCCGAGACGGATGAATACGTCGAAGCGGCGAGTTCTATGGCGGTGTTCCACAACCTGTTGCTGAGATCGCTGAACACGATATATCTTCAAGCGCCATATGTCAAGGACGCGGACAAAAAGGCCTTTGTTGGCTATTCTTATTGCTGGTACGATGCGATCGATGCACATCATACGGGCGAGGAGAAGGAATTCTTTCCTTGGATCGAGGAAGCCGCGGGTGAGAAGGGTATTATGGATGCGAATGTTGAACAGCACAGTCAGTATCAGATATCGTTTGTTCCCCTTGTAGTGCCCGTTGATATCGAGGGTGTGCACTGTGAAGCTAAATCAAGGGCGGGCCCCCCATAGAAATCTTCTACGACGGCATCGAGGAATACGCATCCTACCTACGCTCCCTGAAGGGCAAAGAAAGCACCTTCTCAGGTCCCCATCTGCGATCCATCATCGATTCCTTCGGCCCGACCCTGCATCAGCATCTAGCGGACGAGATACCTTCCCTCCTCGCGCTGAGTAAGTACGGGGATAAGGTCCACCTCAACATGCTATGGGACAAGCAAAGCATTGGCAAGTTCACGTTGCACTCGGCCGCGACGCGGGTCCCGTTTTATCTATGTAACCTCGATCGGACCTTTGAGGGCGGCCTGTGGAAGGACTTCCCAGAGGTTCCGAAACTGGCAAAGGCCTTCATGGGGAACTGGGTGTCGAAGCTGAACGGAGGGTATTGGAAATTTGGGGCATGTACGATGGCTGGCCAGCCGAAAGAGCTCTTTGCGAGGGAGGTGGCGAAAGGCCCGGCGGTTAAGTAGTGAGTAATGTTCATTTCCATATCTCCTTTGCACGAATGGCATCCCTCTTTTCTAGAACCAACTGCGAGCCATGATTGAAGGACGCTTGGAGTCCTACTGGTGTCAATTCTCGCCATGCGCATAAATCTACGACGGCAGGGTTCGCTGCTATTGCCACCATCGCCACCTCCTGAACCGTCTAACCCAACCTCCGACATTCTCCCCAACATTCCCACCCACATCCGCACCAACATTCTCATTGACATTCTCATTGATATTCTCGCCGGCGTTCTCTCCCACATTCGCAGCCTCATCTTTGTCCATTTCCTCAGCCTTCCGTTTTCGACGTCGCTGAACCGCCGAGCCTCTCGAACGAGCGGACTTCACAGGTGGGAAAGGAAACTTCTTCCTGTCGCGCGCTCGAATGGCGGCTTTCCATCTTCTCTGGACGCTCCTGGACACGGCGGGTGGACATCGCAATAAGAGTTTAACCTCGTTTGGCGCGGAAGGTGGACATGGTATTCCATCGTCTGGAGCGTGCCAAACCAGTCGATCTGCAAACTGGGACCAAAACTTATCATCTGGCGCTGGCAAATCCGCGTCTCCTTCCGGAAGCCGATTGAGCTCGCTGCCCTTGAAATAGACCATGTGGCGGTCCTCGTCCCCCTCAAGCGTGCTCTTCTCCACTTGTCTCTTGACATCTTGCATTCGCGCTTCCAGAATCTCTAGGAGATGGAACGCCCGCGGTCTGTCCCAAGGCCTCAGCGCCGTGCAATCTCGAATGAGCTGGAGGAGTTGCTTGCTGTAGAGGTCTTGGATGTCCGCGCCAAACGCTGCGATGACATGTGTATCGTCGGAATCAGGGCGAGTGGCTCCTCTTCCCTGCAGGATGTTGTTGACGGCAGCGCCGAGGATATTAACACTGCGAAGGGTTACCAGTGCCCACATCACTGCGCCGACCGCCCAGATGTTCGCGTCACTGGAAATCCTATGCGTGTCCCTTTCGCCAGGCTCCGAAGTGGACCATTCATCGTCGCTCTCCGTTTCAAAGAAGTAGTTGTTTGGATCCCTCATCTCATTAACTCGGTATTCAGGTGGCTTCCAGTTGCCGGTTCCGCGGTCTTTGAGAGCTCTGGCTCTATTTTCCCGACGTCGTTCTTGATCGGTTATTGCTGCAAGGCCAAAGTCGCCCAGTTTGGGTATCGGGTAGACGCTTGCCTCACCGTCCGAAGATGTTCGGTTTGAGCTGAGGAAAACTATCAATGGGGTTAGCTTTTGCGGCATTTTAGTGCTGGGGCATAGCACAATTAAGACTTACTGTTACTGGGCTTGATATCGCAGTGGATGAGATAGCCTTCCAATAGCTCCTCGCCAAATGCACCCACATCAAGGCTCCTGAACGGGCCTCCCTCAAATTTGTCGCATGCTTTGGCCAAGTGGTAGAAGACATGCCACAAGAAGGGTTCCGGAAGGTGCATTCTGTGATCGATGTTAGACCATGCCAGGAGGGAAAGGATATCCAACAACTCACTTCCAAGCCCTATACCTGAGGATCACATCCGACAGGTCTCCCAGGTCGCAGAACTCCAGATAATATAGGCAAAATCTCTCATAAGAGTGTTCTTTGAACTGGCGCAACCGGACGATGCTGTCACACTGAAGGTCGTTGGTCTGGGCCATCGTCGCGGCTTCCTTCGTGAGACCAGGTTTGGTGGCGCGGCATTTATAGCTGTTTTTAACGTCTGCCACTTTCAAAGCAAATTCCTGTAGGTATGGATTAGTCGGCGTCCCACGAGTGATCCTTAGCTATGGATGTATACCCACATCTACGACACTCTGATCAGCACCCCTCTTGCGAAATAATGCCGCAGAGCCGAAACCGCCCTTCCCGAGTGGCCTTTCGAATTCCCATTCTTCGTCATCTGGAATGTCTAGCTTGGAATAGAACATGTGCCGAAAGGAGTGTCCAATCCTTTGTGGATTCTCCCTGCGATCCAGTTCCGTCCAGGCAAAGAGTCGGCTGACTTGGCTTGGGGCCTTTGCATTTCGGCCCTTTTCTTCCGTTGTGAATGATTGCTCATTATCCGACCAGTCGATATGAAAGTCTCCCAGCGTCGTACTCATTTTTGACGTCTGGTAGGGTCATGCTCATCTGCGGTTAATGGTCAGGGATGCTTAGGCGAGCGGATGTGCAGCTTTTCGACGGGCATAAATACGGGACAAATCAATAAGAGGAGGAGGAATATATGGTGCAAATGCAGTTTCATTGCTATCATGATTTGAACTGTGCAATGTAGGGCACAGACAAAGCAGCTAATGCCGGAATTGGGAATGTTTGGCATCCCATTGTTCTCCAACAAGCCGAATGTGTGCTAATGAAATTCTCGGAAGGCCCTTATCGATGCTTCGGCGATGAGCGGTGCTAGTTGTGGCAAGGACAAGCCCGGACAAAGCCCATAAATCGATGGTTTTGATTCTCCTGGAGCCTCGTTGAGTGGTGACTGTCGAGATCAAAAGCTGGAACGGAATTATATATCCCGAATCCTGGTCTGTGCTTCGCGTAGTCACGTGCGAGACGAGCAACTGGTGGGTTGGTCAGGTCAAACAGAACTGGGCATCATCATTCTGCAAGCTCTTCATCAAGTGCTTCAATCTCTGCTTTCTCGTAGGCCTCCATGATCTTCGGATCCCATATACTGGTTCCAGGCTCAGGTATCCCGTGTCTCATATCTTTGAAGACCGGGCCAATACAACTCTCCCAGCGCTTGCGTCTATCCATAAGCATTCGGGCATTGTCGCCGATATCTCGAGCTCTATTGAGGCTCATTGCTGTGCCATGGCCAGCTGCGTTATGACTACCTGGACGCGGCTTGTTCGCACCCGGACCACCTTTCTTTGATTTGCCAAGAGTTCTAGTTCGTTTGAGATATGCCTGTTGCACTTGACTGTCAAGGTCCTCGTGAATAGTGCTGTATTCCTGGTAAGCAAGTCGTTCCTTGGCAAGGTCGAGCAAGCGAGCTTTTCGAGCCCCGTTCACGATCATGACCCTGCGTAATTCCGCTTGAAGTAGTCGCATTCTCTCACTTATGTCGTCATCGTGGTGAGCGTCATAATCAGGGTTCTCGTCCTGTCCGAGAAATCCGATATGACGCAGTTCGTTTTTCAGTCGATCCTCGGTTTGCACGTAATCCAGTCGTTGAGAAGCTGCAGACTTCGAACCTGCCATATCAGCTACAGCCGAGGCAGGAGCAAGCGGTTTCTCTGCATTATCATGGCCATTTGTGAGTCCATCCAGGTCCATACTATCATTGACGTCCATAAATGTGTTCAAATCATTCACCCCATTGGCATTTTCATTCGTTGGTGGACGATGTTCGAACTTTAATAGTGAAAGCAGTCTGCTCGCAAGTGGTCCAGTTGAGACTTGATCAGACGAAAGATTGTCATCGTTGATTTGGTCGACATTTCCTCGAGGATGATTGGCGGGAAGTTTGTCGTGGCTGTTGTCTACCAGCACAGTTCCATCCTCTTCAGCCCAAATTTCGGTGTAGTGACGCTTACCTCGAGGTACAGCCAAGAATGGAGTGACTCTGTCTCCCTGAGACCAAGTTAGTCGCATACTTGGGCGCATATCGAGCAAACTCACCCTTTCTCTTAGCCATGCCATGTCTTCTTCAGTGAGAGGGCGGACATAGGGTTCAACGTAAGCAAGGAAGGTATTAGCAGTCACTTGATTGCTGGGTTTTGCATTGCTGAAGTCTTTATCAGGTGGAACACCGGCGATTTGATCACTCAGGTCCATGGTCGGATAGGAAGTCACACTATAAATCTCTTTCTTCTCCGTGTCAGACATGTCAGGTGTGATATCTCGGATATGATATATGATTGGATCTGGGGCAAGCGGATCAGGGAAGAACCCTTGTTGTGGAATTGGAGGTTTTCCATGGTTCGCGGGATTCTCTTCTGCATCAGACATTGAGACGTCGGACTTTGTTGGAGACGCATGAGCACTGGCAGCAGCAGCCTCTGGAGAGTCGGCAACTTCTGACAGAGATGAGGTTCCAGGACTTAGTTTGGTCTTCTTGGATGGGGAAGGACTATCAACAGGGCCCGGGGTGCCTGTAGCGCGACCGAGTTTCACCTTTACAGGTTCATCTATCAAAGAGAGGTTAGTGAGAAGTGAAAGGACACAGCCTTGCGTCAGCGGTGAAGTGGCGGATGCCTCGATGGAGGCGTTCGCCAAGGCAATTTACAATAGGTTCGTTGATAAGAAACATACCTTCACGCTTGATCTCTACACTATCGAGAGTTTCGACTCTGTCTTTTCGCTTCTTGGCCTTTGTGTTCTTCTGTGACTCTTCTTTACGGGCTTTCTGTCGACGAGCGTGTTCGGCTTGGCGCTCTCGATCTTGGTGATCAGATTCTATTTCTTTCTTCTGTTCATGTATGAGACGAATTGCCTTTTCGCAAGACTCAATACGTTTCTCGGCCGATTCACTCAAGTGCTTCAATTGTTCTATAATGTCGTGCAACAATTTGGGTTCGACCTTGGCGCCATGGCTATCGAGATAGTCTGTGGCTTCAGCATAGGTGGGCTTGGATGCGACCAGCAACTTGTTCAAGTCTAAGTCAAGCAGAGGCGTCGTCGTCGCGCCAGTTGTTGGGGCCGTCCCAGCACTAATGACTGAACTTGGGGTTGTGTTCCGACTGCGCGACCGACGCGCATCTTTGTTCTTCCCTTTGCCTTTGCTGGCACTAGCGAGAGCAGGCATCTTGACTTTGGTCGGTTGGGGTGTCTGGTATGTCGATGGGAGGAATGAATGGGAGGGGTAGTCAAAAGGACCAGGCGTGAATCATGTCGTTAGACGGGTCGGTTGAGGCCCTTCAAATTAGGGAACCTTAGTCGCGAAGGGTTCAAGGGCAGGAATACCAGAGCGAAGACGCGTCGGAAGTCCTTAATGGACCAGAATTGATGTTGATGATTCAATTCGGTGCGTTGGAAGTCTGTACCCTGGAGGGCCTGAGATGGAAGTCGCAGCCCAGACTCACACCACGTGATGCCAAGTCCACCCCAAAGCGGGAAACGGCCTGGTCGGACCACATCAGCGGCTGGGCTTCCCCAAAATCTGCAGCCCAAGGCCTATGCCTAGATAAGCTATCCCTAGGCGGGAATGGTGCCTGGAAACGGACGGGGCTTAGGGGGGGCTTAGGGGCTGATAGGCGAGCTTGGAGGGGGGAGGTGATGATGCACAAAACCTGAGACTGCGTGTCAACGAAGGTGAGACAAGACCACCGAGACCACTGGCTCCAAGCATCCAAGACGCCACCAAGATCCCGTGGGCGATGGGTCGTGGAGTTGTGACTTTCCTGATATTATTAGTCCAAACTCCAAAGTCCGATGTGGAAGGGCTTCGCCCAGCCGCGTGTTAACCGCCACCTTCTGGTTCGTAAGTGCCTTCCTGCGCTCGTTCCTCGAATCCTCGAAACACTTCTCCTCGGCCTTCCGGTCATCAATATTATCATCTTCATTGTGTGGGATTTCTATTGTTTGATTCTATTGTCTCTGTCACAATATCCTTCATGCAGTGACGCGCCCGTGTCCTCTCTGTTGACAGCTGTACTACACCTCTATCCACTACGACTCTCCGACAGCTCGAAACCAGCCTCACAAAGGACCACGAGCATGAGTTCGAGACGTTGACCAGCTAATTCCTACGCACGTTCGGTCGGCATTGAGCCACGATGTGTGAGTTTTATTCCAGCCACATATTATAAATATATCCTGATGCTTTTGCAGCTGTCTCAGACTTTGGCGTGGTCGCTATTGTCATCCCAAACCCTCAGTACGATAGTACCAACGGCGCCCGGATAGTCACGGTATGCCCGGCAATTTTGGTGGCAGAAGTACTTCATGAATCATGAGTGACTGATAATTGAATAAGGATGCCTATGGATTCTCACTGAGAGCCTCTGGTGTTATACGGACCCTGTCGGCCAACAATCCTCAGAGATGGAACGTTATACAGGGCTTGCTCTACTATCCCGATCTTCCAGAGGATACACCTTGCACAAATGAAACCCAATCTCTTGCACCAGCCAATGTAACAACGCGTGCAAATATACCGCTGGGAAACTATCCAATCATTGCAGTGGCTCCATGGACCGAACCTGCCTGTGTTCAATCATATCTAGAAGTTATGCGGTTCGATAACGCCAGAGGCGCCATCTTCTTCCATCCTGATAATCAAAGTGACCAACCTCCGCCCGTTGGTGATGGTTCGTGGTCTCTTAACGATGGAGGCCAGTGGAAATCCGCCAATCAATTTCCGATCTATGCCCTTCCAGGTATGCTTGGATCTTACATTCTCAGTGAATTAGGACAATACTCCGGAAACATGTCTTCTGCTCCATTTGGCGAGGAACTCGTACAATTATACAATCCAAATGACACAGTCAGACTGTACACCAGGATGGATATTAACCAGTCGAGTGGTATCCCATCACTTTGGGTTTTCTTGATCATTGTACTCGCTATTCTACTCGCCGTGGTCCTAGTAACATCGGTCGTGATGCACTGTGTCCAACGCAGGCAACGTCGTGCACTACAACGACGTGTTGCAAATGGCGAGGTGGATCTTGAAGCCCTAGGCATCAAGAGGCTGAACGTGCCCCAAGACATTTTGGATAAGATGCCACAATATCTTTTCACTTCCAAAGCTGAGGGGACAGATGATGCAGCAGGAGCAAATGAGAATGCTTCTAAGTCTGATGTGACCAGCACGAAGACCGGCATCTCTTCAGCGCCACGAGAAGTACAATTCACGCAGTCGACATGTCCGATATGTCTCGATGACTTCGTAAACGGTGAAACAACAGTTCGAGAGCTTCCCTGCAACCACATCTTCCACCCTGAATGCATCGATCCATTCCTTCGCGATAACAGCTCATTATGTCCGATGTGCAAGAAATCGGCTCTTCCAGCAGGATATTGTCCTGTTATTGTGACTAACTTGATGGTTCGGAGAGAGCGACTAGTTCGACGAATGCGGGAACGACGATTAGCTCAGGCAATTCCTCCAGAGTCCAATCCCAGCAGCCACCCTACACCGCTTACTGCAATACGAAATACTGTCAGACGAATGTCCACTGCCCCTAACAGGGCTGGCCAAAATGGAAGCGCCAGCGGAGCCCATGGTGTAGCATCCGAATTACAGCCTGTAGGACGCCGGCCAACTCAAGATGACTTGGAGGAGATGCCTACAGAAATACGTGCACAAGGCATCTCTGCTAGAAGAGCCTGGCGGCGAGAACGACTTGCGCGCCAACAGGCTCAGAGTTATGACCAACAGGCTCACGAAGCACGAACTGCCGATGTCTCACGACCATTGTGTAAGAATTTTGCAGTATGATTTCAATATGATTACTAACTCATTTGTTAGGGCGTCGCATCGTCGGTCGTATAATCCCCAGGTACGAATGAGGTATGAATTTCTGTTGTACATATGTGATGATTTTATGTCGGTCCTTTTGGGTAGCATAGCGTTGGTGGGGGTTGGAAACTGCTGTGCTGGACAAATGATACCTTCCAATGCGTGACGTGTTATGGGAACATGGTGATGATGATACCTCAGGCTGGATTTGCGCGCACAGACGAGATTTTGTTTAGCCAGTATTGCTCTTGTCGTTTTGGAACCGATGTACCAATTTGGCAACAGTGATTGTGGAGTTGCAAAAAGTATATGACCTTAGTAGTCGGTTGCAGTTCTAACTGTGTTTTTCGCATTCCACTATTCGAAGATGAAGAGATGTTCGATGATCGCGACGAGAGTGTATCCTGGGAAATCCAGCTTCAAAGTGGAATCCAAAGGCTAGCTGGCAAACTTGTCGTGCTTCCCCTTTACCCGGACATCAAGTATCTCCTCGTAATACGTGCCATTCTTTTTCGCACGCTTCAATCGTTTAACCTCATCGTCGTCCAGACGCCTCCCAACAACTTGCTCGAGTTCACGCCGGCTGATCTTCTCCTTGGCCTTAGTCTCTTTATGCTGTTGCAGACGCGGTTTAAACCTGGCCTGCATCTTCAACACCACATGGGTGGTATCCGAGTCCGCTTCGCCATCACCACGTATCGAGACGGCGACTTTCTTCTTCGATTCCTCGCCATCCACTTTTGAAGGGTTCGAGCTCGTTTCCACTTTCACATCCAGATATCGTCTGCCTTTCTCCCCATCCGCCGTTTTCGATGCTACAGTCCGCAGTCTAAACCGCAAGCGGCCTTCACTCGTCTCGACAGGCTCAACCACAAACCCTTCCTCCGCACCTCTTGCCTCGCGCCGCGCCCCCAGGACACCTATCGAATCACAAGACAGGTACCCGCCGTGACTGGCCTTGAAGCTGATCTGTCCGGTACCCGCGACCGTGCTGGCCACCCACACTTGTCTAACATCATGCGGCTCCGCTGTCTCTGCGTAGCTCTCCACCATGTTCTCCAGCGGCGACGCGAAGATGTTTCCATGTGCATCTGATGCTAGGCATGTTGGTGGTGTGGTGGGCAGTACTATGAGCGTAGGGCCTGTGAGGTCGGATGGCTGGTCGGGCGTCGTCCAGGAATCATCGTCCGCTGGGTCAACTGCGGGAGGAGCCCTGTCTGTGGTGGGAGGGCCTGAGTCGGCATCGTCCTCATAACTGCGCTGTTTCCGCTTCTTGGGCTTCTTTGCATCGCCTTTGAAGGAGAGGGGCTTGACCGGCATCTTCGGGCGGAGACTTGTGCAAAGGGACCTGCCTTCGGGTTACTCCGTCAGATGTGGTGGACTTTTCAGACTGCGCTCTCGACGAGGTTGCGCATGGCGGGACAAGGCTGCAAAGATTCGGGTTGGTCGGATCGGAATAAATATATTCCCTAAGCCTTGGCGCGTCATTGAAGTCAACCCTGGGCGTCTTCTTGTTCAACCTCCCAATCTGTCTCGACTCGGTTCTTACGAGGATTATTATTGCAAATCCGTTTTCAGGTACCAATTGTCTCACGCTGACTTAGCCTGAAGTAGAGTTCATTCATGCATCAGCACCACTGAAATCTCAAATCAATTCAACAACTTCCTGGATCTCCATGGGACTGGCTGGACAACCCAAGTCTAGTCGGAAATGCTTTAGGCATTCAGGTAGAAGGTAGGAGGAGTCTCACGAAAGAAACTCCAAACTTCGCATTCGCAAGGCCTTTGTTTGCTTTCACCATGTACTTCGTTCTATCAGCCTCCCTCGGTTCATCTAGATTGATGCTTCAAGCCAAGGGAATCTAGCGACACAATCCGTGAGTGGCGGCGTTGCAAAGACCTATCGCGTAGCTATCGCTTGCATTAAATTAAAGATCCGTCCATAAATGTACTTCCCATGGCACAAAGGGCACCTCAAACGCAACCCCATGAGCTAACGAGGAGCCTTCCATGGGCGTCCGTGGATGACTAAGCTATATGAAGCCGACGAGGCCGAGGCTGACGGCCCCTGAGGACAACTCTTGCCCCAACTTCACCGCGGGAGGTTTGAAGCTGGCAGGGCGCCATGAGTGTTGCTGCTTAAGGTTTGGTGATTGAGTTCTTCCACAATATTTGCGGTGTGCGCGCGAATGGTCAGGCCCAGCCCTTGCGAGAGCGGCCTAGACATGGCGTATCAACCAGAGGCCAGGTCAAACGCGGCCAGCCCTTCATTTCAGCTACCATAACTCACAAGAATGCAGGAGCGACGAGTACTATGTAGCCCGAAGATCATACGCCTCTTCCTTATCACTCTAAAATACCGCCTAACAATGTGTTCTGGAATCGAAACAAGTTCACTCACCGCCGTCATGAACGACCCCTCCTGCTGCTCCCGTTACCTCGATTCACTGCTGCCTGGACTTCACGACCACTTACACAGACATCACATCCAGCCATCGCTCCACTACAGTGCCATCTGCATTGGAATCGAGACACCTCAAGCTACGTCCGAGTTCGCTCTTTCTTCGACAAAGCTCTCAGTGGGGCAGCGTTGCCGCTTTGGGTGTAGTCACCGTGTTTGCACCTCCTGTCAATGGGCGATGTGTATCAGTCTATGCTCTTGGGCGTTGTCTTGAGCTGCTTTGCGCTTGCTCCAGTATGCTATATCATTGATTGTAGACAGAGCACAACACGACTTGGCCTTGCACAAAGTGCGCATAATGTCCAATATGAAAAACCATACGGCGAAACCGCTCTGCCTAGCAGGATAGCTGCCAACTTGGCTCGTGGTCGCTGTTTTTATCCCGTGTCAACTCATGAGATCTTGAAACAACTTACAACTGACAAATGATGCTGTCGGGAAGGAGATTGCCGACAGTGCGAACGAAGTCGAACACGTGCAAAACAGCAGCCCGAACGATTAACAGCAACAGAGAAAAGAAGAAGAAACAAAGTGGTAAGTCCACATTGCAACTACGGGTGATTCATTGTGGTTTTTAAAACCGACCTCCGAAACCCCGTGCCAAACATGTCATCAACGACCGTTTTCATAGTATGGGGCATTCACACGTTAGGCGTTCCCCCCAAACCGCATGAAGTATAAGCAAGGATATCCACTATCTATAGCCGCCATGGCCCCTCATGATTAAGCGGATAGCGTGCCTTCAAGAGTCAACACTCAAGCGGAAGCACCAGAAGGCCTCTTTCGAGTAGTCCATATGAGGGCTCACCGAGTCGCCACCGAATCACGACGTGGTCTATTACGAATCCGTTCGCATTCGTGCAAGAAGGACCATACTACCAAGGTACAGGCTAGAAGGTTCCGCTCGGGGACTTCCGCGGACGCCGCATTGGGAAGTTACCAGACGTCATCATTCACTGCGAGTAAGTAAAGTAAATCCACAATCGGGCATGGATCGCGAAGTAAAGCCTGGAAATTGCTAAATACCAGGTAAGACAGCTACTGGGGCGGATGAAGCAGGAGGCAAAGGAACAAATAGGGCCATGTCCATGCCAAATACTTAGTTGATTTCCTTGCTTGCTTTCTCACTCCACGCATTCTAAACTCGTCGTCGCACTCAGCCGGTGAAGCCAATAGCGGTTCTTGGTGCTGCCTGCCCTAGATCCAGGAGTGGAGGACAAGCTGAATCCACTCTCCACTCTTGTAGTCACTCGGTGGGCCGAAGGCCTAGCTAGATACTTGACTAGCGGCAGAGTCGACATGCGGTGTAAATAAGAGAGGGACAACACGCGGTCTTGAAGGGCGTCTGCCTAAGAAGCAGACTGTTGTAACCTGTTGTCTTTCAATCCTGGTAGAGGATCAATAAACCACTTTGCAATAGTCCTGGCTCCTCATTGATAGCTTCAAGAAGCTTTCTCACCCCTGAGCTTATATTTCCTTGATCGAGAACGTCAAGCCTATCCATTCCATCCTCCAACATGACTTCCACCACCTACGCCGAGTATGGTAAGGAGACCGAAGCATTCGCAGTGGCGGCAGCCTTCCCCGAAGCCATCAAAGGCCGCGCGATCATCATCACCGGCGTCAACAAACAGGGCATCGGCTACAGCACGGCCGAGGCCTTTGCGTCCCAGGCACCCGCGCGGCTGATCCTCGCGGGCCGCAATCCCGCAAAAGTCCAGGACGGTTGATCTGTTGGTCAACAATGCCGGTATCATGAACATCCCAACGCGCACGTTCAGCGAGGATGACATCGAGATCACCATGGCTACTAACTATGTGGGCCATTTTCTGTTCACGAACCTGATCTCCCCGAAGCTCATCGCCGCAGCGAAGAATGCTCCTAAAGGTGCGGACCGAGTGGTCAATCTCAGTAGTTCGGGGGTCAGGGCGTCAGGCGTTCGGTTCGATGATCTGCGATATGAGAAGGGCGCGTCGCAGTTACCAGACGACCAAAAGCCGAATTCTGCGTGGATGACAGCGTTTGGTTTGAAATTCGACCCAGAGACTGCGTATATGGCTGTCCCTGCTTACGGTAAGTCTTTCCCATTCGCTGCTCGCAGATAGAATCACCACTCTCGCTCTCACGACAGTGATTGAGCGCTTGACATGAATGAATACTGGTCCAGTAAGCTCATCTCTATATAGGCGCGAGAAAGACTGCAAATGCTCTCTTCGCCATCGGCCTCAACGATAAAGCCTTCGCCAAGCACGGAATTTTAAGCATCAGTCTAAACCCGGGGGAGATCAAGACAGAGCTCGGCAGGTACTGTGATGACGAGTTCCTGGCGCTGATCCCAAGATTGGAGAAAGACTTCGGGATTGTATTCAAAAGCTTGCAGCAAGGTGCCAGTACCACACTGGTGGCTGCAACTGACCCTAAATTGAGCTTTCCTGATTCCGATGGCCGTGGAGCGTTCATGAGTGACTGTCAGATCGCTGAGGCACCAGCATACGCCGCGAGCCTCAAGAATGCGCAGAGATTGTGGGAGGTCTCGGAAAATTGGGTTGGGGAGAAATTCGCTTGGTAGATATATGAAGCGGCTGATTACGAAGTCTTGCTTGGGGTAAGTACTCGAAAGAATGGGTTGACATTTGGTCAGCGCACATCACAGGAGCCCCCACGTTGCCTTAGATGGGGCTGTTGACAGCTCAAGTTCGAGATCTCGAGTAATAAAAGTTACAAAGGGCGAGCCTTGTGCAAAGCAGCCGATTTCGATGGTCGTTTGAGAAATGAGCGGAGGGGTGAACAGCTGATGGGGGGAAACTGCCAGGGAAGAGTCACTTCTGTTGAAGTCTGACTTATCAAATTTGAGTCGTTCATTCATTTCCATATCTCATCTGATGTCATGAATCTTTTTAAGTTCGATATCTATTGTCAAGATCATCATCAGTACCTCGATGAACCGAGTAATCCATCTTTCCAGCCTATTTCATCACAGAGGTGGATCTCAAATATCCTCAAATTCGAATTTCACGAGCAGAGTGCAGCTTGTTTCTCTTCCTTTCAAGTCCAGCAAGCGAATAAAACTCCAGCCGGGTGCCACGTAGAGTAGACGAACTGCTGCGACGGCGAACATAGGATTCCTAGCAAAACTGTCATCGCTCTTCAGGATAATGCGGAGGAATACCAGCTCGTTGTCCTCATATTCCCATTCGAGCTTCTCATCCCAGATGGGGTCCGATGGAGGTGGATTCTCGCCTCGATGGAGAAGACCAACCCTGTGTGGCTTGTATCCCGATGTTTTCTTCTTTGGCGGCTTGTCCTCGAGATCGTCGGGGTGTACGAGCGTACAAGTCACGTAGGGCTTGATATCGTCTGCCTCGCGGTCTGCCGGGATAGGAACATCTGTTGCTCCTGCAACATGGAGCCGTAATCGCCTCTTGCGGCCTGTGTTCAGCTTGCCGTTCCCGCCAGCTCGAATCGCTGCTGGCTTAAGCACATACCCGTCTGTGCCACTGAACAAAGCTTCGTTCAACTGCATACTTGCTCCAAAAGTCTGCCAGTTGAGCGCACATATTTGGGCGCCAACTCCCCAAAACGGAGCGGGCTTCAAGTTCTGTGACGAAATGCGAGTCCCTTTCGGATATACACGCATCAAATGGTGTGCATTGTTGATGGCGATCTTTTTGTTGTGAGTTGGCATATGCGAAACTAGGCCGGACTCCGAGAGGTTGATCAACGGATGGTGAGGGCTGTTAGTGAGCTCAACCTTATCGTACCATGAATTGTCTGCAGGTTTCACGGATTGAGCATAGACACCTAGTTCTGCCAGCTCGGGAATAATTGTCGAGGGAGCAGCTTTCTTCTTGTCTTTATAATCCTTCCGGGCGGCTTTCTCTTCTTCGTTCTCCGATTCAGAGCTTGAATCATCACTGTCAACTTGTTCATCCGGCAGATGATACTCAACTATAACAGCAATCTTGGAACCTAGTTCTTCCAAACGAACATGAGCACCGGAACCCTGCTGCTCTTCATGGCCCTTTTGTCGGACAGCAGAACTGAGAAGCCTATTACCCCAAACCTCCTTCATAATTTGGACCAAACGAAGCTGGCCATGGGCATCGCAATGATTTTCAAGAGATAGCAGTATTGGCGCCGCCCGATATCCTTGAGCGTTGATGGATTCTGCCGCTTCCTTATCGACGACATCACGGATGGTTTCACACACTGCGCGGAAGGGGATGTTGGACACAAGTGTATATCCGTGAGTTACTTTGGGTTCATCCTTGCTTTGATCTCCATCCCATGCATCGATTTCAACACAACGGGCTCCAGCGATAAGTGCAGTTTCATAAGCACTAGCAGACGAGGTTCCAAAGAGTTGATGAGCCATCAGATAGGTATTGTGGCTTGAACTGATGAAGTAATCAGGGAGTGGATGGCTCCTGTCGGTGATTTCCTTGGGGACATTGATATGTGGTTTATTTAGCAGAGCTTTCAAAGCAGGACTTATATTTTCCGAATCCAGGTCCGCCTCATGTTTTGAAAGGATCTTCTGCTCGACGAGAAACGCTCTGACTGCTCGGCTCACTTTGAGCTGGGTTTTGGTGACATCGCTCTCGCGAGAACCGTGACCGCCTCCAGCGACGGTCCCAGCGTCGATCTCTTCTCCTATGTCTTCATCATCAACTTCACGTCTCGATTTCGAGAATGGGTTCAGCTTGGCGATACGCGTGGTGACATTGGCGGGTTCTGATTCGGACATTTTATTTGGAATGAGAGTTCAGGTTTTGGGAAGAATATACAAATTCGACTGTCTATCAACCAGTGAGCAAAACTAATACTTTGACTCACCCTTGACCTCATCAGGATGTCAGCTCGACGATGCCAGGTTCCAAGTCGAAGGATGCTGGATGAGGTGGCTTTGGCCTTGGCTGATGTAAGTGCACTCGCGTGATACTTAGTGAAAGCTAGTGCCAAGTTAGCAGCCACTAGCCCTAAATCAAGTTAGAGCAGGCTTTTCTTGTCATCGGCTTACCTGCCATCTCAGTCACACAATGAGCGAAGAAAAGGGCTGGGCTGGGCTGGGCTTGAGCTGAGGCATTTTGTCCCCGCTAGATGAAGAAGTTGTTCACATTGAATCAGTCACTCTAGTAGAGCTTGTCGCAGAACTCCCATCTTCGAAAATTCGAGTCTCTAAACAATCAAGATATGAAAAGTCTCTCAGGGCGGACAAGCCCTCAAAAAGCCCAGGGGCACGAAGCAGAGAGCTGCAGGTTATTAGTGTGCCGGGAACAAGTGCCAGTCAGCGCAGGAAATTAACAATGACCAAAGGTAGGGTGATGTGAGAAGAACTAATTACTTCATTTAGCAAAGATCGTTACAAGTTCCAAGCAGCATTCTCGATTTGTTTACTATCTTGCGTTGTTACTACGTCAAGGTGAGGATTTGTGTGGTGTGATCAGGTGAGGGGAGCCATCCCTCCGTAATCATCACACCACAGGCCGGCGTGACAACCCACGAGCTCGAGCAAAGCAATGCACAACCCACGGCGATTTTGCTACGGCTTTCGCCGGAATATGGCTCAAGAGCTTGCTATGTATTTCCTACATAAGCTCCTAGGAAGGATTTGTGTATGAGAAGAATCACCACACCACACCGCACACAACAACATACGACGAGCACTCCTACGACCAGCACTCGAAATAATAGCGAAATCCCAGCTGTAATCGAACTCCCTTCAAACCAAACCAAAATCCACAAAATGTCTCCTCTCTGCTGGAAAGTATCAGGCACCTCCGCGACCACCCATGGTCTACAATTCGCAGGATTCTTCGGCGCAGCAGCATGGCCCATGGCACTATTCATATGGGCGGTCTCAGATCCTAAAGCCACGGCGCTGGGACGGCAACGAGCACAAAACCGGGCTGCATGGTTGAGCAAATAGACGGCGCTCACTCTCAATCTCCATTTCCACCACATGATTTGGCGCGCGTGAGCCTCGAAAACCCTCGAGGATCGAACCGACGCCTGTACATACATACTTTAAATCAACATTATACGTCAACAATATTACTAGGCCATGCTGCCTGCAGGGCGTTTGCCGGGAGCTGCGGCGCAGGATTTTCGTCATTTAGGAAGGGGAGGAGGGCACAGCAACGCATCCTTGCTATACAAGCTTGGCTGCTCTGTGCAGCGAGCCCTCCTGGTAGCAGCATATGGCGCCATTTTTTATAAACATCTTACAACATAAATTATGAGTGGAGCTAGATGGATGTATCAGAATAAACTGGGCTTTGTCAGTCGAGGCAATAGAAAGAGGTGACAAAACATGTCCGGCTCAGAGAGGGAAACTCCTGATCATTGGCACAGCGATATGCTTGGATAAGATCTCTACAAGCAGACAATAAATCAATCAAGTCAATATCAAACTTGGAGCATTGTGACCATTGAATTTCGATATTCATGGGTGCTTCAATAATACGTGACATGATTTTTTTGGCCATGCCCGCGTGAGCGTGCTTGCCAACAATATAATTGATTCGTGGTGACCCCATCCATCACCATCTTCCACAACAGGAAAGGAAGATACATAGTACTTGAATTCGTTCAAGGCCCATTCCAATAGTATCGTAGCCTTTGTTGGAGTCAACGCCAATTCAGCGCATCAAGCACGAAGCCTTCTGTACCCTGCCTTCAAGATCTCAGCCCGTTGTATTGAATCGGCCATTTTCCTTGACAAGCAAAGCTAGTGTCAACGCCCAGGTTTCATGTCTCAGAGTCTCCAGCTCCATAATCTTGTCTGTGACTGCTTTTTGCATCATCCTCATTTCAGCACTTTTGTTCATCACTGTCTCGAACTCTGCCAGAGATTGACGTGCAGTATTTTGGATTTCCTTGGATTTTGTCGAGACAAGCTTGAGGACTGTGGTGCACAAAGGACACTGAGCACTTGAGATTCCATCTGCTTCCCCATATAGAGTGACGGCAGGAGTGTCGGGCAAGGTTGGTTTCTCGTAACTGAAAGAGATCATAGGTTTCTCAATTCGACAATCTGGAGTGATGTTTGATCGTGGAGCAAGGACATGACTGGGTAGCACGGATGGAGTAATTACTGTAGGATGAGCTGGATGTTCGATACTGAGATTGCCGCAGCTCAGCCGTCCCCAAGGCTTTGGTTTGTCACAAGGTTCCCAAGTTCCAGCCTTATTTGGATTGAAGATGAGAGCAGCGATTGGATCATGGTCAGGGTATGGGCAGGTAGAAAGGATGTACCGGCACATTTTGATGGAGCGGTAATATTGTATATTTGTGTCAGGTTAAAGAAGCGATAGCTGTGGTGGATGTGGATGGTGATGAAATGAAGGAGGATGATTGCTGGCGAGAATCAAGCCCCTCTTTAATGAAAGGAAGGCAGGTAATTATACGGAATTGAGTCAGCTCAATGCCTCATGGATGATGTTTTTGTGGTTGAGTGATGAAAGGTTGCCAGTGCAGGACAAAAAGGGACTGCGGCAGGTGGTAACAAAGGTGAAGTGTCGCGATTTGAGGCAGTCACAACCCGCACAACCCATCAGCTCCTTCTTCCATTACCTGCGTGGTATAGATTACCAACCGCGCAACCGCATCATGAGTGAAGCCACCCTCCAGCCCTCAAGCCCTCTAGGTTGGAGCGCATGCCATTTTAACACGCTGCACTTTTGGTTCTTTAATCTGGTCTGGTTGTTGCATGCCTTCTCTTTGAGACTTGTCGCCGTCGACCTAGCCACGAACATTAGATGAACATTCCGTCCACGAAAGCAAGTCCGCTTCTACCAACTCAACACGTTCTCACAAAGCTTGTACGCCCGATTCTATTTCAATCTTGAGCAAGCACATTTCGATCACTGGTCTCATTGGCTTCATTGGCTTTGTCGGAACTAGATTTTGTGCGAACGCGCCAAACCCCTTTCCATGATTCGCCTGCTGACAATCTCTCACAGACATTGGACAGAAACCGTTCCGCCAGTTCCACCAGTTGCCCGAGCCTCTTTTGTATCACCATCGACGAACTAGTCAACCAGTCTCATACCAAATTGCTCTCAGGACCAACAATGTGCTATTCAATCTTGCTTGTCCATTTTGGCTGCGATAAGAAGCATGTCGAGGAAGTTTTAACACACTGTGAGCCGGGCCTAGAATGGCAGTTGAACATGAATGTCACAGGCAAGTGTCCGGGCTGGAAAAGGGCGGAAAATTGGGTGATGAGCCGGTGTCGTTTCTGTGAGGAGTATTTCCAGGCAAGGCAGGGTCGCAAGCCTCGCACGAGGGCCGCTTCGTGCACAGATGTTGCTGTTCCGGAGGCAGAGCTTGGCAAAGTCAACCCCTCCGATTCCAAGGAGGAGCCCGTCACTCGTCGTGAGAAGGACTCGGTCAGACAGACCGCTCTCCCCATACGAACGAGAAAATAGTCGAGGCGATAGAGATGAAACAACCGCTCTTGCTGATTGAGGCTCGGCTATTTCTCGCTGCTGGCCAACATCGAACCAAAGGCTTGGATTCAGAATCGATGTTGTAAGATGATGAGGGCTTGTTGTTGCAAAAGTGTAGCGTCAACATGTTTAAGAGCTTCTTGCTCAATGAATATCACTTGTTCACACCCGTTCACTGATCCAAATAGCACCTCGGCAACCATATCGAATGATATCGGTAATAGGTTCATACGGCCGTGCCTCCTTCGCATCATTCTCAACAGCGTAGTCCAGATGCTCCAATTCCTCGTCTCGGATGCGTTTAATGTCGTCAATAAGCACCTTTAATTCAGGATCTAGCTCTTCCCCCTTCTCTTTCAGCTCCTGCATCCATCGAAAAAGCTCCCGTATTTGACCATTGTAGTGATTTCCAATCTCCGTCTCCACGGCTTCTGTGCACGCCATTGCAGCCTCTTTTCCCATTACACCCGTCGTCCAACCAAGAATAGATGCGGCTGCTTGCCAGATGGGATACATAGCTGTCGGCCTGATGCGGTGCTTGGCCAGAAGCTCATTGAATGTCTTCAAATGCCCAGCTTCTTGGTCATACATATGTTTCATAAGTGGCCTCAGATGAGGATGAGCTTTGAGGACTGGGGGTGTCTGAGCCGTATAGATCAGTGTGGCAGCAAGTTCTCCAGCTTGATTGACACGAAGAGCACTGTCGAGGAACTTCCTCTGCTCATCTGAGAGAATAGTTCTAGAGGGTTGGGCATCGGAAGCCGTGCTCTTTGCAGACATCTGGCGGAATGCTGGGAGACGGCCCCATGATACGGGGGCTTTAAGGGGCCGATGGGATAACAAGAGCAGCCTTTGTGAACGCATCTTGAACGATGAGGATACCACGACTGCAAGCAATGACAACAGGAAGACCTTGAGGTGATTTTAATACGTTCACGGTGATTGAGAACTCTACCGTATCAAAATCAGGTGATATCTAGGGCGAAACCTATTTGAGTCATGTATACTCGCCACGCGCTAAAACACGACTCATCTATCTCAACAACATGTCTTCACTTTGTTCCTATTCAAGATTCTGCCAATACTGGTTTCCCTTGATAGCCCACTGTTCTGGAATGCGGTCTTAACCACTCGCTTCATATTCAGTCATTCGATCACTTCACTTGGACTCTGCCAATTTCCCTGTCCTTCTTTCGGAACCACCGAGTCTTTCCCTCCTTCTCCCACCTTCACAAGTTGATTCCACCAACTCCGTGTCCCACTTGATCGACGAGCAAGACAACACCACCAACCCTTCTCAATCAATCTCTACTTCATCCTAATCGCCATTTACCACATATTCCATATCATACTGCCTTGAAAGCGGTGCCTGTCACTTTATTCTCACCTCAGACTTACTACCTGCCTCGGGACTGCCTCTAAAATGGCCGACCTTGATGCGGAACTCCTCGCTCTTGCCGGAGGCGACTCCTCTGGCGAGGAGAGCATGCCATCATCCCCAAAAGGCAAATCTCCATCGCCTGCACGCTCAAAAAAGGCATCAAGAGAATCTCCGCCGCCAGACATGGCTAGAAAAGGCGTCGCAAAGCCTACAAAGCGCGCCAAACGACGCAAGAATTACTCGGACGATGAAGATGACCTGTAAATGATCCCCCTATCTCAAAATGAGATGCCAGAGCTGATGTTTTGCACAGGTCGTCCTTGTCGCAACACTCTGAATCCGCCTCCATGTCCCAATCTGATTCGGAAGCCAACTTCAGCCCGGGTGCCGACAAACCGATCTTTCCATACGAAAAGCTCTACTATGACTCAGCAGAGAAGAACAAGATCGAGGCCCTACCTGAAATTGAGCGAGAAGAAATCCTGGCACAACGAAGTGAGCAAGTAGAACGACATGAACAAGACCTCACTCTGCGTCGCCTGGTTGCTGCAAGAGCTCGGGAGGAAGCCAAAACTGCAGCTAAGAATAAGCGCAAGGCCAGCGCCGCTGATTTGGATGACGGCCAGCGAAAGAGCACTCGGCAACGTACCAAAGTGGGTGGTGGTCGCGCTGGTGAAGCAAGCAGTGCGATCGAAGCCTACAAACTTCAGCGAGCCGAGAAGAGCCTTCGAGATGAACAACGCAAAAAGGATGGGTTCACAAGAAGACCAGCATCTCCTCGCAATGACTACAGCGATGCAGATGCAGATGGCGAAAGTGACAACGATTTTGATGATCGAAAGTATCGCCGGCGAACTCCTACACCACCCAAAGATGACCCGATTGCAGAGTTAGCTGATATTCAGAGAGCTCGTGTTGGTCGTGACAACTTTGCACAAGTCTGTTACACGCCCGGTTTCGAGGAAGCCATCACAGACTGCTATGCTCGCGTATGCCTTGGTCCGAGTCAGACTCCAGGCGTGAATGAATATCGACTTTGCTTGATCAAAGGCTTTACCAGGGGGAAACCGTATGCAATGACAGGGCCAAATGGCAAACCATTCCCTGTGGATATGTACATCCGAGCTGGACATGGAAAGGCCGAAAGACCTTGGTCTTTTCTCGAATGTTCCATGTCGAAGTTCACCGATGATGAATGGCGGCGCTACAGATCGACCATGGCCAATGATGACCTGAAGATGCCAACCAAAGGTCTCATCAACTCGAAACTTGAGCAAATCAATCGGCTCTTAACCCATCGATTTACAGATCCTGAGATTTCGGCCAAATTTCAGAGGCAAAATGATCTTCTTGACAAGATATACAAAACTCAGGAAAAGGATGCTCTTCGAGTCAAAATTGACCAGGCGACTGCGGATGGGGATGATGAACGAGTAGCAGATTTGGAGCATCAACTTGCGAATATTGTGCCGCTGAAGCTTGCTTATGGGACAAGTCTTTCACGTGCAGAGAGCACTTACGTTAATAAGGAACAGGAGCGATTGGCCGAGTTAAATCTTCGAAACCAAAGATTGAACGCTGAGAACGTTCGAAAAGCACAGCTGGCTGAGCTGAAGGCTCGAAAAATCAAAAAGAATCTTGCTCCTGGAATTGATGAGTTGTTCGAAGGAGGCAGTGATATCAGTAGGACCGGTACA
>Ga0105239_10002416_pt1 | contig 23787 bp, 20 predicted proteins | sample KBSC44metaG_FD_92761 | JGI IMG/M metagenome (GOLD analysis project Ga0105239, IMG submission 92761) | Corn rhizosphere microbial communities from Kellogg Biological Station, Michigan, USA - KBS C4-4 metaG | ecosystem: Host-associated > Plants > Roots > Rhizosphere > Soil | place: Michigan, USA...
TCGCCGGCTTCATGATCATCGTCGGCCGGCGGATCATACCGGCCATCCTGCACGCGACGGCGCATACCGGCAGCCGCGAGCTGTTCCGGCTGGCGGTGCTGGCGATCGCCCTCGGCGTTGCGGCCGGCGCTGCCTACCTCTTCGGCGTGTCGCTGGCGCTCGGCGCGTTCTTTGCTGGCATGATCCTCTCGGAAAGCCAGCTCAGCCAGCGCGCCGCGCAGGAGACGCTGCCGCTGCGCGATGCGTTCGGCGTGCTGTTCTTCGTTTCGGTCGGCATGCTGTTCGATCCGGCGATCTTCATCAAAGACCCGCTGCCGGTGATTGCGACGCTGGTCATCATCCTCTTCGGCAAATCGATCGTCGGCTTCCTGCTGCTGATCCTGTTCCGGCGGCCCGTCGCCGCCGCGCTGACGATTTCGGCTTCGCTGGCGCAGATCGGCGAATTTTCGTTCATCCTCGCGGCCCTCGGCGTCAGCCTTGGGCTGATGCCGGAAGAAGGGCGGGGGCTGATCCTTGCTGGCGCGATCTTTTCCATCATTCTCAACCCGCTGATGTTCTGGCTGAGCGAGCGCGTGCGCCCGCGGCTCGAGGCGAAGGCCGCGCGCCGCGCCGAACCCGAGCTCGGGCCGGTGGTGCCCGACAGCGCCGATGCGGTGGCGGCGCCCGAGCCCGTGGCCGAGGACGAGGTGCTCGAGGAAGTGGCGCAACCGACGCGGCTTTCCAACCATGTCGTGCTGATCGGCTATGGCCGGGTCGGCAGTGTGGTTGCCGCTGAGTTGGCGCAGGAAGGCGCGCCGTTTGTCTTGGTCGAGGACGCGGAGGGACGGGTGCTCGCGGCGCGCGAGGCCGGCATGGAGGTGATCGTCGGCAACGCTGCGACGCGCGATGCGCTGACACTCGCCAACGTGATGGGCGCACGCTGCGTCGTCATCGCCATTCCGAATGCCTTCGAGGCCGGGCAGGCCACGGAGCAATGCCGCAAACTCAATGCCGCCGTCCGCATCATTGCCCGCGCGCATTCTGACGAAGAAGAGGGCTATCTGAAGCGGCTCGGCGCCGACGAAGTGATCATGGGCGAGCGCGAGATCGGGCTCGGCATGATCGACTGGCTCAAGGGGGACACGCGGCGCGAAAAAGCCGTGGCGCAGCCGCGCTTCTCGGCCGGCGAGAACCTGCTGCAGCAGGCACGCCAGGCGCAGCCTGTGGCGGAAGGCGCCGTGGCTGCGGCCGGTCCGGTGGTGTTCGAGCCGCACGAGCCGATCCTGCCGCCGGCCGCGCCGGCGCCTGCGGAGCCGGTCGAGGTGACAGCGAACGCTGCGGCCGTGACCACGACTCCGGTCGAGTCCGAACCGGCTGCGGCGAGTGCCCCTCGGCTGCCCGCCGCGAAGTCGATATTTTCGTTTGGCCGGCGCGCTGCCCAGCCCCCGGCTTCGCCGGTAGTGGCCGCGCCTTTGGTGACGGCAGCAGCCCTCGCAGTTGCTGCCGAGGCGGGTTCCGCAAATGCGGACGCTGCGGAACGCGACAAGGCTGCTGCGCCGGTTACTGAAGCCGCAACGGTGCCTGAGGCTGCGCCGGCAGCGGCTGCCGAACCGGCTGTAACGCCGGCGCCAGTTGTCGAGACGGCGCGGGTCGATAGCGTTCTCCACACCTCCGACGATACGATCGCCGCTGACCGGTTTGTTTTCCCCGATAGCCGCACGACAACATCCGCGGCGGCGCCTACCGAACCGCCCGTTGAGCCGGAGACAGTGCAAAAGGCTGCTTCGACGACGACGTTCACGGATGCGCCTGAGCTCGCGATCAAGCCACCACCACTTCGTCCCGCGACCTTCGAGTTTCCACGGCGCGCCGAGAGCGATGCTGGCGATACAGAGGCCGTTGACGCGGTAGAGACGGCTGCAAGCTCTGTTGCACCGGCGGCGCCAGCCGAGGCGGTGCAGACCGCGGAGGCGCCGGTTGAATTTCCGTCGCGTCCTGCCGCCGACGAAGCGCCCGTAATGGCTGAGCCTGCGGCTAGCCTGGAACCAGCCGAGCCGGCGGTCACTCCCACGATGGCCGAAGCGCCGACATCGGCAGAAGAGCCGGCCGCGGCCAGTGCCGCCAGCGGGTTCAGGGTGGTGCCGCCGTCCGACATCTTCATTTTGCCGCCCGATCCGTCGGCGCGGGCTGGCTCCTGGGGCGAAGCGGAGGCACCGGTGAAGGAAGAGCCTCGCCCGACCTTCCGTAGCGAATTCTGGGACGACCCGGCAACCGACCGGCAAGGGGAGTCGACATTCGCGGGTGCGGTCCGGTCGCCGCAAATGCGCGATGTCCATGCCAGTGAGGCGGCCCGCGCCGCGGTCGAGGATGGCTCCTGGATGGCGGCGCTCGAACGCGACCTGTTCGGCGACGAGACCCCGACGTCGCATCAGGACCCCGATCCGACCCCGCGTCCGCCGCAGGAAGACCCGGCTCCCGCGCCGCAGCCGATCGAAACGCCGCGCCCTGAAGAAGATCCAGCACCTCAGCCGCAGCCCATCGTGCGGCCGACCCCTCAGGAGATTCCCGGCACGCCGCCCCCGGCTGTTCCGCCTGTCACGCCGCCAACGCGGGCGGGCGGGGACCAGGATGAGGACGGCGAAGTCGATGCGCTCGGGCGGCGGGAGCCGCGCCTCTACTAGGCTCGGCCGGCCGAAGCGGCATGCTGCATCCCCTGACCCCGTGACTTTTTGCGGCCATCGACTATATGTCGACGTAACTGGTCGCGTTTCAGCGGCCGGTAGTTTGGCATCGCGCGATTTCGGTTCTCGGCCGCCGCGCGGGGTGAGTGCAGATGATTTCGCAGCGGGCAAAATATGCGTTGCGGGCGCTGGTGGCGCTGGTTGAGGCGCGAGCAGGCGAACCGCTGATGATTTCGGAGATTTCGCGGCGGAAAGCGATCCCGAAGAAATTCCTCGAACAGATTTTGCTGGAGCTGAAGCGGAGCGGCATGGTCGAGAGCCGCCGCGGCCGGCTCGGCGGTTACGTGCTGGCGCGGCCGGCCGAAAAAATCACTTTTGGCGAGGTGCTGCGGCTGATCGACGGGCCGGTGGCGCTGCTGCCCTGCCTCAGCAAGATCGCCTACCGCCGTTGCGCCGATTGCGCCGACGAGAAAACCTGCGAAATCCGGCATGTTTTTGCCCGCGTGGCGGATGCGACGCGCGATGTGCTCGACAAGACGACGCTGGCCGATGCGGTGAAGCTGCCGGACGAACTGCTGGGCGCATAGCGGCGAGAGATTTTCGGCGGTTGTCGAATTTGGCGCGTGCGGGGCGACTATCCGCATTCACGCGCCAAGGGAGCCCGATATGCGCTTTGCCTGCCTCGTCTACATTGATCCCCGCACTGCCTTCACCGGCAGCGCCGAAAACAACGCCATCCTCGATGCGGCTGAGGTCGACAGGAAGCGGCTCGTTGCCAGCGGCATCGCGGCCGAAGCGCTGACGCTGCCGAGCGAAGCCATTACCGTGCGGGTCCGAAACGGCAAGATGTCCGCCACCGACGGTCCCTTCGCCGAGACCAAGGAGGTGCTTGGCGGCTTTGTGCTGATCGAAGCTGCGGATATCGACGAAGCCGTGCGGGTCGCCGCGACCAATCCGATGGCCAAGCTCGGTTCCGTCGAAGTGCGGCCACTGGTCGATTTCAGTAAGCCCCGGCCGGTGATGTGAGAGGGATTTAGGGGGCGGCAGACTCTACCCCTCTCTCCCCTTGCGGGAGAGAAAGCAAATTCTTGGGTTTGGCGAAGCCAAGCCCTTAGAATTTGCCAGAGAGGGGTAGGCCACAGACTTCAGTGTTTGAGGCCGAGCCCCTCTCTTGCGATTTCTAGGACTTAGCAAACGCTAAGCCCAAGAAATCGCTTTCTCCCCCGCTTGGGGGAGAAGCCAGTGGCACGGCTGCGGATCAGGCTTCTCGTCAGGCAGAAGGCCGCCGCCGCCCCTTATGGTTAGCGCCGTCCTAACGCGCAATTTGCTCAAATTGAAATCTCTTGCCACGTTCTGGCTCGATCCGGCCTTGCAAGTGCGTGGCGTGCTCAGGGAACCAATCTTTCGAGAAAGCTTTTTCCTCCCGGGTTAGGGCGGCGCGAGTCCCGGCCTTGGCTAATCCCTACTGGGTAAGTAGTGTATCGGCGTTGATCTTCATGTCGAAGATTGCAGCGCCCGGACCGGGAAACCGGTTCCCACTTTCCCTGGGCGCTCGCGAGTGGAGGACCCGATGAAGAAAACCGCACAATTTCTGGCCCTCGGCGCCTTTGTGGCTGCTGTCGGCCTTGCCGGCGTCGTCACAGCACGGGCGGACGATCAGAAGCTGCTGAACGTCAGCTACGACCCGACCCGCGAACTCTATCAGCAGTACAACGATGCCTTCGCCAAGCATTGGGCGACCCTGCATCCGGGCGCCAATTTGCAGCTTCAGGTCAGCAATGGCGGCTCGGGCGCTCAGGCGCAGGCAGTCATTAACGGCCTTGGCGCCGACGTGCTGACGCTGGCGGTCAAGAGCGACATCGACGCCGTTGCCAAGAAGGGGCTGCTGGCGACCGATTGGGAAAGCAAGTTTCCGCACAAGTCGCTGCCCTACACCTCGACCATCGTGTTCCTGGTGCGTCACGGCAATCCCAAGGGCATCCATGACTGGCCCGATCTGATTAAGGACGGCGTGCAGGTCATTGCGCCCAACCCGAAGACGTCGGGCGGCGCGCGCTGGGCGTATCTCGGCGCCTGGGCCTATGCGGTCAAAGCCAACAATGGCGACGAGGCCAAGGCTACCGACTACATCAAGCAACTCTACCAGCACGTACCGGTGCTCGACTCCGGCGCGCGCGGTTCCACTGTGACGTTCACCCAAAAGCAGATCGGCGATGTCGAGCTGGCGTGGGAGAATGACGCCAACCTCGCCGTCAGCGAATTCGGCGCCGACCAGTATGACATCGTCTACCCCCCGCAATCAGTGCTCGCCGAGCCGCCGGTTGCCGTGGTCGACAAGAACGTTGATGCGCATGGCACGCGTGCTCTCGCCACCGAATTCATCAACTATCTCTATTCGGCCGAGGGGCAGACGATCGCCGCCCAGAACCACTATCGCCCGATCAACCCGGACCTCGTGACGGACAAGGCGCTGCTCGCGGCCTTCCCAAAGGTCAATCTCGTCACTATTGATGACCCGATCTTCGGGGGCTGGGACAAGGTCACCCCCAAGCATTTCGCGGACGGCGGTATTTTTGACCAGATCTACAAGCCTGCCAAATAGCGCCGTGCCCACGGGCGTATCCCGCGGCGGGTGGCAATTTGCAAAGCCCAGCGTGATCCCGGGATTCGGGCTCACGCTGGGCCTTTCAATTACCTACCTGACGCTGATCGTGCTGATTCCGCTGGCCGGGCTCGCGTTCAAATCCGCGTCGCTCGGCGCCGGCGAATTCTGGCGGCTGGCCACGGACGAGCGTACGCTCGATGCGCTCTGGACAAGTTTTGGCTCCTCGCTGATCGCGGCCTTAGTCAACGTGGTGTTCGGCTTGCTCGTCGCCTGGGTGCTGGTGCGCTACAGCTTTCCGTTCCGCCGCCTGCTCGATGCGGTGGTCGATCTGCCTTTCGCGCTGCCTACGGCGGTCGCGGGTATCTCGCTCTCGGCGCTCTATGCGCCGAACGGCTGGATCGGCGGGCCGCTGGGACATCTCGGCATCAAGGTCGCCTATACGCCTTCGGGCATCGTCATCGCGCTGATCTTCATCGGCCTGCCATTCGTGGTCAGGACGGTGCAGCCGGTGCTCGAAGAGCTGGAGCAGGAAATCGAGGAGGCGGCGGCGACGCTGGGTGCCACCCGCTTTCAGACCATCACGCAGGTCATCCTGCCGCGGCTGACGCCGGCCATTCTCACCGGCTTTGCGCTCGCCCTGGCGCGGGCGGTGGGCGAATACGGTTCGGTGATCTTCATCGCCGCCAATATCCCCTACAAATCCGAAATCGCGCCGCTGCTGATCGTCATCCGGCTGCAGGAATATAACGAGCCGGCGGCGGCGGCGATCGGCATGGTGATGCTGGTTATCGCCTTCGCCATGCTGCTGGTCATCAACCTGCTGCAGGCCTGGAGCCGGAGGCGTTTTGGTGGCAACTGAATCCCTTAGCGTCGACACCGCAACGCGCCCGTCGCGACCGCGCCGGGTGAGCGCAACGACCGAACGTCCGGCCGTGAAGTGGACGCTGATCGCTATTGCGGTGCTGTTCCTCGTTGCGGTGCTACTGCTGCCGCTCTTCACGGTGTTCATCCAGGCCTTCGTCAAAGGTCCCGGCGTGTTCTTTGCGGCGCTGAGCGATCCGGACGGTGCGGCCGCGGTCCGGCTGACGCTGCTCGTTGCGGTGATCGCCGTGCCGCTCAATCTGGTGTTCGGGGTATGCGCCGCCTGGGCCATCGCCAAGTTCGAATTTCACGGCAAGGCCTTCCTGATCACCCTGATCGATCTGCCGTTCTCGGTGTCGCCGGTGATTTCGGGCCTGATCTATGTACTGCTGTTCGGCGCCAACAGCGTGCTCTGGCCGTTTCTCCAAAGTGCCAATCTGCAGATCGTGTTCGCCGTGCCGGGCATTGTGCTCGCAACCATCTTCGTCACCTTCCCGTTCGTGGCCCGCGAGTTGATCCCGCTGATGCAGGATCAGGGATCGGGCGATGAGGAAGCCGCGATTTCGCTCGGCGCCAGCGGTTGGCAGACTTTCTGGCACGTGACGCTGCCCAATATCCGCTGGGGCCTGCTTTACGGCGTGCTGCTCTGCAACGCGCGAGCCATGGGCGAGTTCGGCGCCGTTTCGGTGATTTCGGGGCATATCCGCGGCTTCACCAATACGATGCCGCTCCACATCGAAATCCTCTATGACAGCTACAATTTCGCCGGGGCGTTCGCCATGGCATCGCTGCTGGCCTTGCTGGCGCTGCTGACGCTCGTCCTCAAGACCTTCCTCGAATTCCGCTTCGGGGCCGAACTCGCCGCGACGCGGCGGCACTAAGGGCCAGCCGCAAATGAACTTCCGCTTTGCGGTTCACCCGCATGACAATTACAAGACCGATCTTGGCGTATCAGGGGCTTCCGGTTTGGATATTCGCGTACAGAACATCCGCAAGGAATTTTCGCGCTACCCGGCGCTGCATGACGTTTCGCTCAACGTCATCTCCGGCGAGCTGATCGCGCTGCTCGGGCCCTCCGGCTCGGGCAAGACGACGTTGCTCAGGCTGATCGCCGGCCTCGAATTCCCCACCGAAGGGACGATCTTTTTCGGCGACGAGGATGCGAGCAACAAGTCGGTGCAGGAGCGGCACGTCGGCTTCGTGTTCCAGCACTATGCGCTGTTCCGGCACATGACGATCCTCGAGAACGTGTCGTTCGGCCTCAAGGTGCGCCGGCACGATCGGCCCCCCGCCGCCGAGATCCGGAAGCGCGCCATGGAGCTCATCGATCTGGTGCAGCTCGCAGGACTCGAAAAGCGCTTTCCCAATCAGCTCTCGGGCGGGCAGCGGCAGCGCGTGGCGTTGGCGAGAGCGCTCGCCATCGAGCCGCGGGTGCTGCTCCTCGACGAGCCGTTTGGGGCGCTCGATGCACAGGTGCGCAAGGAACTGAGGAAGTGGCTACGCGAGATTCACGATCGCACCGGCCATACCACCGTTTTCGTCACGCACGACCAGGAAGAGGCGCTGGAGCTCGCCGACCGGCTGGTGGTGATGAGCCAGGGCAAGATCGAGCAGGTCGGTACGCCAGACGATGTTTACGACCGGCCGAATTCCCCGTTTGTCTTCGGGTTTATTGGCGAGTCGAGTGCTTTGCCGGTGACGGTCGAGCATAACGAACTCTGGGTCGGCGGCAGGGCCATCGGGCTTTCGGCGCCGGAGGCCGTGGATGGGCCGGCGCAGCTCTATTTCCGGCCGCATGACGTGGAACTGATCGAGGGCGAGGCGTGCCTTGCGGGGGTGGTCGTCGCCAGCCGCCGCGTCGGTGGCACGCGGCGTGTCGAGCTCGAAATCGGTGGCCAGCAGCAACCGGTCGAGATCGACCTGCCGTTCGATCATCCGGCCGGCGAGAAATCGCGCATCGCGTTCAGGCCGAAGCGCTGGCGACTATTCCCTGATGCGGCGGGCCAATAGCCCGAGACCATGAAAAAGGGCCCGGTCCTTAACGAACCGAGCCCCAGGGTGCATGGGAACGTAACGTCTAGAACTTGTAGTTGAGGCCGGCTTTCAGCGCCTGGAAGGAAGGCTGTTCGGTCAAATCGACGCCGCCGCCCAGGCAGGCCGTAAACGCCAGATGTTGTGGGGACCGTGCATCGCCGCCGGACCGCATCCAACTTCGCGCAAACGCGTATGAGGCGGATTTTGAGGCCTAAAGTGTTGCGGCGGCGACACGGTCGATGTGGGAAAGCCGGGCTCGCCCCGTTTGGAGCCCCTTGCACGACGCGGCGAATTGGCCCATGTTTTGGTTCTCTTCAACCAACGTAAAGGAGGTGATCCAATGTCTAATGAGGTTTCGGCACTCGTGAAAGGCTTTGGAATTGTGGTGATTTCGACGGGGCAGTCCCCGTCCTGACACCGCCTCCTTCGGACCGGCGCGGAGCAATCCCCGGTCCGGGCCAAGCGAAAGGCCGTAAATGCTCATGGGGGCCGCCAGAAATGGCGGCCCTTTTGCTTTTCCTGCCGATAATTGGAATGCGCACATCGGTGTGCCTCATTGAAGCGGCAGCGCCAAGGTTCTATGTTGCTGAATTGTGACGGGCTGTTCCGTCGCAAAGACGTTCTCAGGGCGGGGTGAAAATCCCCACCGGCGGTATGAGGAGCAATCCTTGAGCCCGCGAGCGCTGTCCGAGCTTGCTTGGACAGGTCAGCAGATCCGGTGAGATGCCGGAGCCGACGGTCATAGTCCGGATGAGAGAGAACGGGCGAAAGCTGAAGCTTTGGCGGCCGTTTCCGGCCGTCTTTGGTTCATTTTTCGATCCCCGTGACCCTGAGGAAACTGGTCATGGAAAGGATCGAAAACGGTGACCCAGATTTCCTCTTCTTCCACTAAGCCGCTAATCGGCGCCGGCTTCATGCTGGTGGCGGCGCTGGCCTTTGCGGGCGGCAATATTCTGCAATCGGTGTTGCCTACGCCGGCCCAGTATGGCGGCTACGGCATGGCCTCGACCGGCATGGCATTCTGGCAATATCTCATTGCCACGGTGTTCGGATTGCCGCTTATCCTCCGTATCGGGCTCAAGAATCTCAAGACGCGGCACCCGGCGCTGCATGAGTTGCGCGCCTTCGTTTCGGCGCTCGGCATCCACGTTTTCGTCTACGGCTTTGCCTCGGGCGTGCCGATCTGGCAGATGGTGACACTCCTCGCGACGGGGCCGCTCTTCATCATTTTGGGTTCGCTGCTGTTTTTGCGCGAACGAGTCTCGGGTACGCGGCTTCTTGCATCGCTGCTGGGTTTTGCCGGCGCGATTTTGGTCTCCGGCGTAGGCACCGACGGTTTTAGCCTAAGGACCCTGGTGCCGATCGCAGCGGCCGCCCTCTGGGCCGCAACGGACATCCTGACCAAATATCTGTCGCGGGAGGAATCGCCCGAAACGCTGACGGTTTCGCTGCTCGTGCTGATCACGCCCAACCATCTGCTGATCCTGCTGGCTGCGACGACGTGGGCCTGGCTGTTGCCGACGCACGTTCCGGCTGGGCTCGCCACCGGCTTCCCATTCCAGCTCCCGGGCGGAACCGGCCTGCTGTTGCTGGTGCTTCTTGGCCTGCTAACGGCGGCCTCGCAGTACCTTGCCAGCATGGCCTACAAGAGGGCCGACGCGACCTATCTGCAGCCGTTCAGCGACCTGAAAGTGCCGCTGAGCGCGCTGCTGGGGTGGGCTCTGCTGTCGCAGGTGCCAGCCGTCTGGTTCTGGCCTGGCGCGATCCTCATCCTCGCCGGCTCGCTGCTCATCCTGCTGAGGGAAGGGCGGGTCGATCCGGCCAAGGCAATCGATGAAACGGTGATCACGGCGGCGTAGACTGCAAGGCCGTGCCGCAAATTCCCCTCCCCCTTGAGGGGAGGGTGGCGGCAGCCGGGTGGGGGTCGACCAACCAGCACCGTGCAACCGGCGCGACCCCCACCCTTGATCCCTCCCCTCAAGGGGGAGGGAGACGATGGAGCCGCGTAGCCACCCGAGGATCGGCGAGCGTCTTACACCTCCACCCACGCCCGATCAGCGTGGCTCTTCGCCATCGCATGCACGGTCCGCTCAATCCCTAACCCAGCTGCGAAATCGATGATCTGGGCGGGCTCACCGCGGATGGACTTGAGCAGTTCGTGGCACTCGATGATTTTTAGTTCGTTGAAGCCGAGGCCGTGGCCGGGGGCGGGGATGAACCGGTCGTAGGGCTGGTGCTGCGGGCCGGCGAGGATCGTGCGAAAGCCCTGCTCGGTGGCGCGATCGCTGCGGGTATAGAGCTGCAGTTCGTTGAAGCGCTCCTGATCGTAGGCGATCGTCCCGCGCGAGCCAAAGATCTGCAGCGCGATGCGGCCCTTGCGGCCCCAGGCCGAGCGGTCGAGCGCCATCACACCAGAAATGCCGCCGTCGAGTTCGAGCAGGATGGAGGCGATGTCGTGGGTCTCCACCGCTCGCCGTCCGCCACCCTGTGTCGGCCGTTCTGCATAAGGCTTTGACATGCTTGCCATGACCCGGCGAACGCCGCCGAACAGGAAGTGCAGCAGCGACAGCGGATGGACCCCAAAGTCGTCGAGCGCGCCATAGCCCGATGAAGCCTCGCTCTTCCAGTAGAAGAGGGCCTCTGGGTCGGCCATAAAATCCTCGTCCATCTCGACGCGGATGTGGTTGACGGCGCCGATCGCATCGTCGGCGATCAGCTTCTTGATGTGCCGCATCATGGGGTTCTGGATGTAGTTGTAGCCGAGCGCCGTGGTCTTGCCCGAGGCTTTGGCGGCGGCGGCCATGCGCTCCACCTCGGCAAACCCTACCGCCATAGGCTTCTCGCACCAGACGTGCTTGCCGGCTTCGAGCGCGGCGATCGCCATTTCGGCGTGGAAGGCATTGGGCGTCGTCACCGAAACGATATCGACTTCAGGATCGGCAATGACGTCGCGCCATTTGCCGGTCGATTTCTCGAAGCCGAATTCGGCTGCCCGCGTCGCCGCGAGATCACCCGTTGCCTCGCCCAGATGCACGAGGCGCGGTTTTGGACCGTCGCCGAATACCGGCCGCACCGCGTTCCATGCCAGCGCGTGGCACTTACCCATATAACCCGTGCCGATCAGGCCAACGCCGATAGTCTCCACCGTACCCTCCGAACCTGTTAGATTATTCATTCCAGCGTGGAATTTTTGTTGCCGATGTGTTTCATGTAGGGAAATCGCACGGCGCGCAAGGGGGCCGACATCGACGACAAGCTCGACACCAGCAGCGAAGCGCCGCGTGATTTTGCCGCGCTCAAGGCTCTGATCCAGACGAGGTCGCAGACGCTGCCGCGGCGGCTGGCGCAGGTAGCGAGCTTTGCGCTCGACAATCCCGACGAAATCGCCTTCGGCACGGCGGCCTCGATTGCAGGCAAGGCGGCGGTGCAGCCTTCGACGCTGGTGCGGCTGTCGCAGGCGCTCGGCTATCAGGGGTTTTCCGACCTGCAGCAGGTGTTCCGCTCGCGGCTCAGGGAACGCGTGCTCAACTACGACGAGCGGCTGCAGCAATTGCGGGCGCACGCCGCAGGCGGTTCGCGCGTCGGGCTCATCCTCGACGGCTTCCTCGACAGCGCGGAACGCTCGCTGACAGAGGCGCGGCAGACGCTCGAACCGGAGCGGATCGAGCGAGCGGTGGAAATTCTGGCCGAGGCGGAAACGATCTACCTCGTCGGCCTTCGGCGGTCGTTCGCCGTGGCCGGCTACATGGCCTATGCGATGGGGAAGCTTGGCATCCGCAATGTGCTGGTCGACGGCATAGCCGGGCTCGGGCCTGAGCAACTCGGCTTCGTCACGGCCAAGGATGCGGTCGTTGCGATCAGTTTTACGCCCTATGCCAGCGAGACGGTGGCGCTGACCCAGGCGGCGCGGGCGAAATCGGCAAAGATCGTGTCGATCACCGACAGCGCCTTCTCCCCGATCGCGCCCATCGCAGATCTCTGGTTCGAAATGGTCGAGGCCAATTTCGAGGGGTTTCGATCGCTCGCCGCAACGATGGCGCTGGCCATGAGCCTGTCGGTTGCGATCGCGCAGAAGCGGGGCGAGCGTTAGCTCAGTAAAGGATCGGATCGTCGTCGTTGGCCCCGCGCCGGGGCGGCATGCGCGGCGGATAGCGGAACGGGTTGCCGATCAGCGAGCCCGGCGGGCCATCGTTCGGATAGAGCGAGCGGGGCGGCGGATAGGCGCCGGGGCAGACGATACCCTCCCGCCGCAGGGCCAGCCGTTCGGTGCGGCTCAGATGGCGGTAGTCGAGGCAGGGATCATAGACGTGACGCGGCGGACGATAGGTGCCGCGCGGCGGGCGCAGCGTGATCGTCGGCGGGATAATCGGCGGTGGCGTGAAACTCGGCGGAGCAGACTGCACAACCGCCGCCCGGCGGGCTGGTGTCCGCTGGGGCGTGAGGCAGTTGCCGGAACCCGCCGACTGGAAGGCCGGCAGCAACGCCGCCTGGGACCGCACATAGGGGAATTTTGCACGCAGGCTTTCGGCTGTTTGCTGCGCTGTGCCGATGATGGAAGAACCTGACTCCGCCATCCGGCCAACGGCGCAGGTCTGGGTCACATCGATGCATTTGCTGGCGAGATTGCACATCTGCACCGCGCCGTGGAACAGCACGAGCGTCGTGCCCAGCTTCGGATCGACGTTGAAATCGAATTCGGTGCCGCGCACGCCTATCATGCCCGTCGGGGTATCGATGCGGTAGGCCGGTTTTGGGCCGTCGCCGGTGATGAACCTAAAACTGCCGGAGAGGGCGTTGACGGCGAACTGCGACAACGTGTTGTCCGAGCGCAGCAGATAGGCCTCGATCAGCAGCGACGAATTGGGGCCGACGAGCAGTTTTGTGTTGTCGGCGAAGAGGAGCTGCACATCGCCTTTCGCGCCGGTCACCACCGTCTCGCCGATGCCGACATCGGAGCCGACGACGAGGGTGCGGGAGTCGTCATTGAAGTTGGCAACCGCCGACGGATCGACGCCAACGGCCTTGCCGGGGTTCACGGGGTTGGTCGCGGCGAGGGCGAGCGAACCGGCCGCTATCCACAACAGTCCTGCGATCAACGCCGGCAGAAATTTTGGCACCGTCTCCTCCGGGGCGCTCCTTGCGACCGGAGGTCAGGCAATGCCCAGCCGGCTGAACTGGTGGTGAATGGGGAAGGAGGCGTGGTGTCAGGATTGGGGCGGCGGGGCGGTCGGAGATTTCCCTCACCTCTCCGTCGCCATCCCCGGGCTTGACCCGGGAACCCAACAAGCCACGCCGGGAGCGCCGAAGGTTGCGCAGCGTCCGGCTGGGTGGCCGGATCAAGTCCGGCCATGACGACCGAGAAGTGGGAGTGCGATGGGCTCTCCCTAAAGCTTCACAACCTGCCCAGTCTTGCTCGACTGCGTCGCGGCTTCGGCGAGCTTTTGGGCCATCAGGCCGTCGTGGCCGTCGGCCTTTGGCTTCGTGCCCTTTTCCATCGCGTCGAGGAAGGCGGCGATTTCGGCGGCGTAGGCCGAGGCGTAACGATCAATGAAGAAATTCTGGATCACGTCGGCATTAAAGCCGTTGGCGTCGGCCTTCTCGACCGTCGTCATATGGATGTTGTTGGCGCGCAGCATGCCCTTGGAGCCGTGCACTTCGAGCCGCTGGTCGTAGCCATAGGTGGCGCGGCGGGAGTTCGAAATCACGACGAGCTTGCCGGACTTGGTCTGCATGTGGACGACAGCGGTATCGACATCGCCGGTCGGCTTGATCGCGGGATCGGTCAGCACGCTGCCCATGGCGTGGACGGTGACGATCTCCTCGTCGTCGCCGAGGAGGAACCGCGCCATGTCGAAATCGTGAATCATCATGTCGCGATAGAGACCGCCCGAGCCTTCGATATAGCTGACCGGCGGCGGGGCCGGATCGCGGCTGATGATGGTCAAAATTTCGACGTCGCCGATGTCGCCACCGCGAAGGCGCTGTTCGAGCGCCCGGAAATTGGGGTCGTAGCGGCGGTTGAAACCGATCAGCAGCGGCACGCCGGCTTTCTCGACCACCGGCAGGCACTGCTCGATGCGCTCGACCGAGAGCGATACCGGCTTTTCGCAGAGGATGGCCTTGCCGGCACGGGCCGCCGCTTCGATCAGGTCGGCGTGCGTGCCAGTCGGGGTGCCGATGAGGATGGCATCGACATCCTTGGCGGCGATGATCTCATCAACCGTTGCTGCCTTGGCACCAACTGCAGCGGCGAGTTTCTGGGCTGCGGCGGGAATGGCGTCGGCCACATAGGCGACGCTGGCGCGGCCCGATCCGGCGATGGTTTTCGCGTGGACATTGCCGATGCGCCCCGCGCCAAGTACCCCAAACCGCACCATAATTCCGCTCCCTCGCTGCCGATAAATGCGACGGTTTCCGGCGCGTCGCCAAAATGGAATATTCATTCCGAATTGGAAAAATTCGGAATTGACGTTTCATCGGCGCGAGGGATACAACGGCGGCAACCGGCTGTCCAGAGCGGGCTTTTGGTCTTAGATCAGTCGCGGGATAGAACCGCAAAAGTGGCAAGCACTTTTGCTGATTCCGCTCCGGGAGAGCGAGGAGAATATGGCCGAACCGACGCTGGATGTCATCACTATTGGCCGCTCCTCGGTCGACCTTTACGGCCAGCAGATCGGCAGCCGCCTCGAGGATATTTCAAGCTTTGCCAAGTCGGTGGGCGGGTGTCCCGCGAACATCTCCGTGGGGTCGGCACGGCTTGGGCTCAAATCGGCGCTGATCACCCGGGTCGGCAATGAGCAGATGGGCCGCTTCATCAAGGAACAGCTCGCGCGTGAGGGTGTCGAGACGCGCGGTATCGCCACCGATCCGAACCGGCTGACGGCGCTGGTGCTGCTGGCGGTCGAGGCCGAGGGCGTGTCGCCGATGATATTCGTGCGCACCGATTGCGCCGACATGGCGCTCGATGAGGGCGATATCGATGAGGCATTCATCGCCTCGGCCGGCGCGATCGTTGTCACGGGCACGCACTTTTCCAAGCCGAACAGCGAGGCGGCGCAGCGGAAGGCGATCCGTATCGCCAAGGCCAATGGCCGCAAAGTCGTGTTCGATATCGACTATCGGCCGAACCTCTGGGGCCTTGCCGGGCACGAAGCGGGGTTCGAGCGCTACGTCAAATCCGATGTCGTCTCCGACAAGCTCAAAACGATCCTCCCCGACTGCGATTTGATCATCGGCACCGAAGAGGAAATCCGCATCGCGTCGGGCGCCGATGGCGTTCTGGCATCGCTGAAGGCTATCCGGGCGGTGTCGAAGGCGACGATCGTGCTCAAGCGTGGGGCGATGGGTTGCATCGTCTATGACGGGCCGATCTCGGACGACCTTGAAGCCGGCATCGTCGGCAGCGGTTTTCCGATCGAGATTTACAACGTGCTCGGCGCGGGCGACGCCTTCATGTCGGGCTTTTTGCGCGGCTGGCTCAAGGGCGAGCCGCTCAAAACCTGCGCCACCTGGGCCAATGCCTGCGGCGCGTTCGCCGTATCGCGGCTGCTCTGTGCGCCGGAATATCCGACCTGGACCGAGCTCTCCTATTTCCTCGCGCACGGCAGCAAGGAAAAGGCGCTGCGCAAGGACGAGGCGATCAACCACATCCACTGGGCGACGACCCGGCGGCGACAGATTCCGAGCCTCAAGGCGCTGGCCATCGACCATCGTAGCCAGCTCGAAGCGATGGATGGGGCAACGCCCGAAAAGCTCGCCGCGTTCAAGGTGCTGGCGGTGAAGGCGGCGATGCAGGTGGCCGATGGCAAGCCGGGTTTCGGCATGCTGCTCGACGACAAATACGGGCGCGACGCGCTGTTCGCGACGGGGGCAACGAAGGACTTTTGGATCGCCAAGCCGATCGAGCTACCGGGCTCGCGGCCGCTGCAGTTCGAGTTCTCGCAGGACCTCGGCAGCCGGCTCATCGAATGGCCGGTCGATCACTGCATCAAGGTATTGTGCTTCTATCATCCGGATGATCCGGCGGCGCTCAAAGCTGAGCAGATCGCCAAGCTGCGCTCAGCCTATGACGCGGCGCTGAAGGTGGGGCGCGAAATTTTGATCGAGATCATCGCGTCGAAAGCCGGGCCTATCGACGATACGACGACCGCCCGCGCACTGACCGAACTCTATGATGCCGGGCTCGAACCGGACTGGTGGAAGCTCGAACCACAGGGATCGGCGGCGGCTTGGGCGGCGATCGACAAGGTCATCGAGACGCGCGACCCGTTCTGCCGCGGTGTGGTGCTGCTCGGGCTCGACGCCCCGGCGGATGAGCTCAAGGCCGCCTTCGGGATTGCCAAGCGGGCGCGGACGGTGAGAGGTTTTGCCGTCGGCCGGACGATTTTCGGCGATGCGGCGCGGGCCTGGCTTACCGGCAAGATCGATGACAACGCGGCGGTAGCCGACATGGCCGCGCGGTTCGCGGCGTTGAACACGGCGTGGGAGGAAGCATAATGAGCACCATCCGCCTGACTATGGCGCAGGCCGTGGCAAAGTTTTTGACCCGGCAGATGACCGACATCGACGGGCACAAGGTGCCGATCTTTGGCGGTGTCTTCGCGATTTTCGGGCATGGCAATGTTGCCGGCATGGGCGAAGCGCTTTACGCCGTGCGCGACGAGCTGCCGACGTTTCGCGCGCATAATGAGCAGGGCATGTCGCATGCCGCCATCGCCTATGCAAAAGCGAGTTTCCGCCGCCGCTTCATGGCAGTGACGACCTCGATCGGGCCGGGCGCGACGAATATGGTGACGGCGGCGGCTCTGGCGCACGTCAACCGGCTGCCGCTGCTGCTGCTGCCGGGCGACGTGTTTGCCAATCGCGGGCCGGATCCCGTTCTGCAGCAGCTCGAAAATTTCGGCGATGGCACGGTCTCGGTCAACGATGTGTTCAAGCCGGTCAGCCGCTATTTCGATCGCATCACGCGGCCCGAACAGATCATCACGGCGCTCAACCGCGCCATGCGCGTGCTGACCGATCCGGCCGAGTGCGGGCCGGTGACGCTCGCGCTCTGTCAGGATGTGCAGGCCGAGGCCTACGACTATCCGGCGCATTTCTTCGAGGAACACATCTGGCTGCCGCGCCGCATCATGCCGGATGCCGACGAGTTCGCGGCGGCTGCGACAGCGCTTCAGCATGCCAAGAAACCGGTGATCATTGCCGGTGGCGGCGTGCTCTATTCGGAAGCCACGGCGGCGTTGCGCGCCTTTTCGGAAGCCCACAATGTGCCGATAATGGAAACGCAGGCGGCGAAATCGAGCCTGCCGCACGACCATCCGTTGAACATGGGTTCTGTTGGTGTGACGGGGACCTCCGCCTCGAACGCGCTTGCTGCCGAAGCGGACGTGGTGCTGGCGGTTGGTACGCGGCTGCAGGATTTTACCACCGGCTCGTGGGCGCTGTTCCAGAACGATGCCGTGAAAATCATCGGCCTCAACGTGCAGCCGTTCGACGCCACCAAGCATCGAGCGCTGCCGCTGGTCGCCGACGCGAAGGTCGGGCTCGAAGCGCTCGACAAGGCGCTTGGCCACTGGAGTGCGCCAAAGTCATGGGTCGCGACCGCCGAAAAGGGCAAAGCCGAATGGCTGAAGGCAGCCGATGCCGTGATGGCCTCGACCAACGCCTTGCTGCCGTCGGATGCGCAGGTGATTGGGGCGGTGGCGCGGACGCGCGGCGAGGATTGCATCCTGGTCTGCGCGGCGGGCGGCCTGCCGGGCGAGCTGCATAAGCTCTGGCCGGCGACGACGCCGGGCAGCTACCATCTCGAATACGGCTTTTCCACCATGGGCTACGAGATCGCCGGCGGCCTCGGCGTCAAGCTGGCACGGCCCGACGCCGATGTCATCGTGATGGTCGGCGATGGCAGCTACATGATGATGAATTCCGAGCTGTCGACCGCCGTGATGCTCGGCAAAAAGCTCACCCTCGTGCTGCTCGACAATGGCGGCTATGGCTGTATCAACCGGCTGCAGATGGCGACCGGCGGCGCCAATTTTAACAACCTCTTCGTCGACACGCAGCACGAGGTTTTGCCGCAGATCGATTTCGTCGCGCACGCCGCGTCGATGGGGGCGGTCGCTGGGAAGGTGAAGTCGATCGCTGAGCTCGAAGCGGCGCTGGAAAAGAGCCGCAACGAGCCGAAAACCACGGTCATCGTGATCGACACGGATCCGCTGATTACTACTGACGCCGGCGGCGCCTGGTGGGACGTGGCCGTGCCGGAAGTGTCCGAGCGTGCCGAGGTAAAGAGGGCGCGCAAGGAATACGAGAAGGCGGTGAAGGCGCAGATCGTCGGGTAGTGCTCTGGGCGACCCCTCACCGGCCTGCCGGCCACCCTCTCCCCAGAGGGGCGAGGGTTTCGATGGCGCCAAGCTCACTAGCAATTGCATGGAGAACAGCATGAAGGCCAAACTGGGCATGTCGCCCATCGCGTGGTGGAACGACGACCTCGTGGAGTTGAGCGACGACGTGTCGCTCGAGGAATGCCTGCGCCAATCGCGTTCGGCGGGCTTTACCGGCATGGAAAAGGGCCGGCGCTTTCCGGACGATCCGAAAGTTATGCTGCCGATCCTCAAGGCGACGGACGTGACGCTTTGCGGCGGCTGGTTCTCGGGCACGCTGGTCAACGAGGAACTCGCCGCCAACCAGGCGCGCATCCAGCCGATGATCGAGCTGTTCAAGGCGGTCGATGCACCCTGTATCGTCTATGGTGAAGTCGGCCGGTCGATTCAGGGTGACCGGTCGAAGCCGCTGGCGACGAAGCCTGTGCTCTCCGACGACGAGATGAAGGCCTATGCGAAAAAGCTCACCGCCTTCGGCGAGTGGTGCGCGGCGCAGGGCATGCCGCTTTCCTACCATCACCATATGGGCGCGGTGGTGCAGACCGAGCCCGAGCTCGATGCCTTCATGAAGTATTCGGGTGCCGGCATTCCGCTGCTGCTCGATGCCGGGCATCTGGCCTTCGGTGGCGGCGACGTGCTGCGCGCTATCGATCACCACCACGCCCGCATCAGCCACGTCCATGTGAAGGACGTGCGTATGCCGGTCATCAATGCGCTCGACCGCAGCAAGCAGTCGTTCCTCGATGCGGTGGCGCTCGGCGCGTTCACCGTGCCGGGCGATGGCTCGCTCGATTTCGGTGCGATCGTCAAAAAGTTCGCCGACTATGGCTACGAAGGCTGGTTCGTCGTCGAGGCGGAGCAGGACCCGAAAAAGAACCCGCCGCTCAAAATGGCGCAGGTCGGGCACAAGGAGTTGATGCGGGTGATGACCGCCGCGGGCTATACCGTCGAGACGCGGGGATTTCCTACCGGCGCATGAGGACGGGGTGATAGGAATGACCCGCAGAGGAGAAGCGGCATCCCCATGAAAGATCGTGACGTTCAGTTCTTTCGGCCGCTGTGGCGCCGTGTCGTCGTGACGGCGGTCTGTGCTGTCTGGGCGGGGCTCGAGATTTATGGCCGCGATGCGACCTGGATCGCGGTGTCGGTCGGTTTCACGGCCTATGCGGTCTGGAGCTTCTTCATCCGCTTCCCCAAGGATGCGGCGGTGGCCGATGCCGCGGCTGCCGCGCCGGCTGTCGAAAACAACGGAGACAAAGATGTCCCGCCTCAGGGTTAGGCCATCCGGCACGACCGGCCGCGTCCACGATGTTACGCCGCAATCGGCGGGCTGGACCTATGTCGGATTCGAACTGCACCGGCTGGCGCCGGGCGACTCCGTGACGGCCGAGACGCATGACCGCGAGGTCTGTCTCGTGCTGGTGTCCGGCAAAGCGGTCGCGCATGCCGGGCGGCACGATTTCAGCGAGATCGGGCAGCGCATGAGCCCATTCGAGGGCGAGCCCTATTCGGTCTATGTGCCTGCCGGCAGCCATTGGTCGATCGACGCCATCACGCCGGTGACGCTGGCAGTCTGCTCCTCGCCCGGCGAGCGCGACACCTATGCGCCGCGACTGATCCCACCCGGCACGCATCCGCCCATCGTGCGTGGCAAGGGCTCCAATACGCGCCATGTCACCAACATCCTCCCCGAGACCGACCCAGCGCATTCGCTGCTTGTGGTCGAGGTGATCACGCCCAACGGTAATACTTCGTCCTATCCCCCGCACAAGCACGACGCCGACGATTTTCCGCGCGAAACGGTGCTTGAGGAAACCTATTACCACCGCCTCAACCCGCCGCAGGGTTTTGCCTTCCAGCGCGTCTATACCGACGACCGTTCGCTTGATGAGGCGATGGCGGTGGAGGATGGCGACGTGACGCTGGTGCCCAAGGGCTACCACCCGGTCGCGACGGTTCATGGCTACGACAGCTATTACCTCAACGTCATGGCCGGCCCGCGCCGCGAATGGAAATTCCACAACGCGCCCGAACATGAGTGGCTGCTGAAGTAGAGGGCCTTGCTATAGCTGCCGGACGGGCGCGGGGTACTGAGCCACGCGTTCGTCTACGGTCAGCAGTGTGATCCCTTCCACGATGGACTGGGCAATCAGCATCCGATCAAAAGGGTCTTTGTGGAGGGGCGGAAGCCCATCCACCGCGGCGGCATGTTCACCGGTGATGGGCAGCTCCAAGTAGCCGTTATCCAGTAGACCGCGGCGCAGCAGGCGCGGGTTCACGGTAAAGTCGGCGCGACCCAGGCCGCGCTTGATGGCGACCTCCCAGAGGCTTGCTGCGCTGAACAACAGCTCGTTGTCGGTGTTTTCAATCTCGGCGAGAGCGGTGGCGGGTAGCTTCTCCGGCGCACCGGCCGCCCAAAGCAGCAGATGCGTATCGAGAAGAAACTTCATTTGTCACCGCCGAAGAGCTTTTCGATTTCGTCATTGCCCATGCGATCGAAATCGGCCGGCACAGAAAATTGCCCTGCCATGAAGCCAACACGGCGAGCCTCCGCAGCGGACGGTGTATCAACCGCGATCACTTTCACCATCGGCTTGCCAGACTTGGCGATGATAAAGGGTTCGCCTTTTGCCGCACGCTCGATCAGGCGCGACAGGTGGGTCTTGGCCTCGTGAATGTTGACGGTCTGCATCGACCACTCCTAGACTAAGTCTACTGAACTTAGTCTATTTATGCTCAGTCTTCAAGGCTGCGGCTTCTCTCGGCGAAAAGGCTAAGCCGGGGCCTTCTTCGTCGGCCGGCGTAGCTGGATGATCGTGGCGACGATGACGCCGAGCGCCACGACGCCGATGATGAGGCTCGCGAGGGCGTTGACGTCGGGGGAGACGCCGAGTTTTATTTTCGAGAAGATCACCATCGGCAGGGTGGATGAGCCGGGGCCGGAGACGAAACTCGCGATGACGAGGTCGTCGAGCGAGAGGGTAAAACTCAGGAGCCAGCTCGAGATCAGCGCCGGGGCGATGATCGGCAGGGTGATGTCGAAGAAGACGCGGGCGGGGACGGCGCCGAGGTCCTGGGCCGCTTCTTCGAGGCTGATGTCGAGGTCGGAGAGGCGCGAGGCGACGACGACCGTCACATAGGCCATGCAGAAGGTCGAATGGGCGATGATGATGGTCAATTCGCCGCGGCCGGCCGGCCAGCCGAAGATTTCCTCCATGGCGACGAAGAGCAGCAAGAGGCTAAGGCCGGTGATGACGTCGGGCATCACCAGCGGCGCCGACACCATGCCGCCGAGCAGCGTCTTGCCGCGGAAGTGGCGGAAGCGGGAGAGCGCAACCGCGCAAAGCGTGCCGAGGATCAGCGCGATGGTGGCGCTGGCGCCCGCGACGCGCAATGACAGCAGGCCGGCGTCGAGCACCTGCGGGTTGGCGAACAGCTCGCCGTACCACTTGGTGGAAAAACCGCCCCAGACGGTGACGAGCTTGCTCTCGTTGAACGAGAAGACGACCAGCGAGATGATCGGCGCATAAAGGAAGATGAAGCCGAGCGTCGCGACGATGGGGATGAAGGGGCCGCGCTTCATCGCTCGACCACTGCATTCTGCGCCCGCTGCAGGATCATCAGCGGCACGACCACGACGACGAGCATGGCGATGGCGACGGCCGCGGCCGTCGGCCAGTCGCGGTTGGTGAAGAACTCGTCCCAGAGCACGCGGCCGATCATCAGGGTCGACGGACCGCCCAGCAGTTGCGGAATGACGTATTCGCCGATTGCCGGAATGAAGACCAGCATCGAGCCGGCAATGACGCCGGGCATCGAGAGCGGCAGCGTTACGGAGAGGAAGGTGCGAAACGGACGCGCTCCGAGATCGGCCGAAGCTTCGAGCAGCGCGCTGTCGAGCTTTACGAGGTTGGTATAGAGCGGCAGGATCATGAACGGCAGGTAGGTGTAGACGATGCCGATATAGACGCCGAAATCGGTATAGAGCATCGTCCAGGGCAGGGGTGGAATGGCCCAGCCGAGCGGCGCCAGCGCCACATTCAGCCCATCGATCAGGTGCTGCACGCCGAGCGCTTCGAGGGTGTTGTCGATGACGCCGTTGTTCTTCAAAAAGCCGATCCAGGCGTAAACGCGCAGCAGGAACGAACTCCAGAACGGCAGGATCACCAGCATCAGCAGGATGTTGCGCGCCCGGTCCCCCGAGCGGGCGATGAAATAGGCCATCGGGTAGCCGACGATGAGCGCGAGGATCGTCGAGATCGCCGCGATCTTGAGCGACGACAGATAGGCGTCGAGATAGAGATGGTCCTGCGTCAGGAAGATGAAGTTCGAGAGGTGCAGGGTCATCTGCACATCGCCTTCGGGGCTGATCGTCAACAGCGGCATATAGGGCGGTTGGCCCACCACGCTTTCGCTGAAGGCGATCTTTATCACCACGATCAGCGGAATGAGGAAGAAGATCAGCAGCCAGAGCAGCGGCGGCAGGATGACGGCCCAACGGCCGCCGATCCCCATCATGGTCAGCCGTTCGCGCAAAAATCCCCAGGGCCGCCAGACGGGCCGGGGCAGGCCGGCGGTAGCGAGTTCGGCGGTCACGAGGTCAGCACCGAGCCTGCGGCGCCGCTCCAGCTTGCCCACACCTCTTCGTTCCACGAGATGGCTTCGGGATCGCCGCGCAGCGAATTGGCCTTGGTGACCCTGAGCCGCTTGCCGCTTTCGAGGACGACCTGGAAGACGCTCATGTCGCCGAGATAGACGACATCTTCCACCATGCCGTGGGTGATATTGGCGTCGGGAAATTCCGGCTCGGGCTTTTCGCGGGTCAGCGTGATCTTTTCGGGGCGGATCGCCCACCACAAAATCTGGTCGGGGGCGCAGTCGACGCCATGGCTCACATAGATATCGCCGCCGGCCTCGGCCGAGCGGATGCGGATGTGGTCGTCCTCGTCCTCGGTGACGACGCCTTCGAACATGTTGACCGAGCCGATGAAGCCGGCAACGAAGCGCGAGTTGGGAAACTCGTAGATGTCCTGTGGCTCGCCGATCATGGCGATTTCGCCCTGGTTCATCACCCCGATCCGGGTGGAGAGGCTCATCGCCTCTTCCTGGTCGTGGGTCACGACGATGAAGGTGACGCCGGTCGTCTCCTGGATTTTCACCAGCTCGAACTGGGTTTCCTCGCGCAGCTTCTTGTCGAGCGCGCCGAGCGGTTCGTCGAGGAGTAACAGCTTTGGGCGCTTGGCCA
>Ga0105239_10002417_pt1 | contig 23779 bp, 19 predicted proteins | sample KBSC44metaG_FD_92761 | JGI IMG/M metagenome (GOLD analysis project Ga0105239, IMG submission 92761) | Corn rhizosphere microbial communities from Kellogg Biological Station, Michigan, USA - KBS C4-4 metaG | ecosystem: Host-associated > Plants > Roots > Rhizosphere > Soil | place: Michigan, USA...
GGCTGTCGATCAGGCCGGGCGCCACCGTGGTGCCGTTGGCGTCGATCACGGTGGTGGCGCCCTCGGTGTCGATATCTTTGGCGCGGCCGATTCCCGTGATCCTGCCGCCTTCCGCGACAATGGTGTCGGCGTCGAGAATCGGCCTTTCCAGCGCGCCTGAGAGAACGAGCCCGATATTGCGGATCACCAGTCTGGTCGGGCCGGCGGCCTGGGGTTCGTCGTGGGCCATGGGCTTTTTTCCTTTTGGTTCAAGGCTTTCGCAAGGCCGGGGAGGGACATCTTGCCCGCGGCTTGACGGCGGGATCAAGCTGGATTATTCATTTGTACACAAATGAATGTATACGAATGAATTAAACGGCCCAAACCAGCTTCCGGATCATGGAAAGATGAGCAACTTCAATCAGGAAAGCGTCCTCAGCGTCCATCACTGGACCGATACGCTGTTCAGCTTCACCACCACGCGCAATCCGTCGTTCCGTTTTCGCAACGGCGAGTTCACCATGATCGGTTTGCAAGTCGGCGAGAAGCCACTGCTGCGCGCCTACAGCGTCGCCAGCGCCAATTACGAGGACCGGCTCGAATTCTTTTCGATCAAGGTGCCGGATGGGCCTCTGACTTCGCGTCTCCAGCATCTGAAACAAGGTGACGAGATCATCGTCAGCCGCAAGGCGACCGGCACCCTGGTGATCGACAATCTCGAGGACGGCCGCAATCTATATCTGATCGGCACCGGCACCGGGCTGGCGCCGTTTTTAAGCGTGATCAAGGACCCCGAGACTTACCAGCGCTTCGAAAAGGTGGTGCTGCTGCATGGCTGCCGCCGCGTCGCCGAACTGGCCTATGGCGAGATGATCACCAGGGAATTGCCGAGCGACGATCTGATCGGCGAACTCGTGCGCAATCAGTTGATCTATTATCCGACGGTGACGCGGGATCCGTTCCGCAATCGCGGCCGGATCACCGACCTGATCACTTCAGGCAAGCTGTTCGCCGACGCCGGCCTTGCGCCGCTGGCGCCTGAGCATGATCGCGTCATGATCTGCGGCAGCCCGGCGCTGCTGAATGACACCCGCGCGCTGTTATCAGACAAAGGTTTTGTCGAAGGCAATCACGGCGAGCCCGGCCAGTTCGTGGTCGAGAAGGCATTCGCCGAGCGCTAAAGCGCCGCGCACTTGCACCCGCTCCTTATCCGACGTGATTGCGACTATCTCGTCGGACAAGCAGCCCCGGTTTTTACCCAGGCATCGACAAGCGCACCGGCTTCCTTCTGCGTTCCGGGCGCGGCGGAGCGACCGAAGCCGGGGTGCCATGCCCAACCGACCAGCGTGTCGGTACCGATGTGATGGATGAGGTCTTCGGCTTTCCGGCCGCCGTTACGGGCGGGATCCTTGATCTGCGCGCAGATCTCGGCGAGCGTCTTGCCCTCCCACGCCATTTCGCGCGGCGCGATATGCCATTCCGGGTGACCCGGCACGCGGCCGGGATCGAAGTTGGCGTTCTGGTGACAGATCGAACAACGCATCGTCTCCGTGCCATGACCGTCGGGGCCGCGCTCGACTGGCGGCTGGTGCAGCCGGCGCTCGTCAGTCTGCCGAGGACGATCGCCGGCCGGGTGGCAGTTAACACAGCGCGGATGGGTCAGCACCTTGCCGAGCTCGGTGAATATTGCTGCCGACCGCACCTCGGTATCCGCGATCGAGCTAAAACTCTCCGGCGAAGCCAGCGTGTTCGAAACGGTTTGCGAAGCCGCGTAACCGCTCAGCAGGCTCATGGCAAGCGCTGAAACCGAAACGAGGATCCAAGACCGCATGTCCGATTGCATTGGCATTTTGCCTTTCCGGGTCCAGCTGAATTCAAGAGTCGCTAAACCAGATAACGTTTGGGATCGGCGAGAATCACGTCACGCACGGCCTCGTGGTATTTGATGTAGCCGGTACAGCGGCAGAGGTGCCCATCGAGCGCCTCGGCGATCGTCTTCTCGAGCTCGGCACGCGCCACCTGCTTTTTCGCCAGCCGCTCCAGCAACACCTGGGCCTCGTTCAGGAAGCCGGCGGTGCAGTAGCCGCACTGGAACGCGAAGTGATCGATGAAGGCTTTCTGAAGAGCGGAAAGCTCCCCGTTTTTGGCGTGTCCTTCGACGGTTCGGATCGCCTTGCCGTCGAAACTCGCGGCTGACACGATGCAGGTCGGGCTGGTGTAGCTGGTCCCGTCCGGATTATCGACGATCACCGCGCAGCTCAGGCACTGCGCGGCGCCGCAGCCGAACTTGGTGCCGGTCATCCCGAGGTACTCGCGCAAGAAATCATTCATCGTCAAATCGTCGCGCACTTCCCTTGGGCCGTGCGCGCGACCATTGATCGTCAGAGCCAGTGTTGTCACTTGAGCGCTTCCTTGAGCATGGCTTGGCTTACCGGCAGGGATTGAAAGCGGCGGCCTGTGGCATCGTGGATGGCGTTGAGCAGCGCCGGCACGACGGGGATCATCACGACTTCCGCGATGCCTTTTGGCGGCTCGTCCGGCGTCACCGGCGGCAACACCTCGATCTCGAGATCGTGCAGCGGCAGGTCGGATCCGCGCGCGACCAGGTATTGTCCGAGATTCCATTGCCCGTTGCCGGGTCCGCCTTCGTAAGGCGGCAGTGTCTCGAGCAGCGCGTACCCGACACCCATGGCAAAGCCACCCTGCGCTTGCCCAAGCACGACCTCCGGCACAAGCGCCTTGCCGCATTCGAACACGCTGTAAGCCTTGGCGATGCGTAGCGCACCGGTAGCGCGAACGATCTCGACGCGGACCAATGTGGCGCAATTTGCTGTGTAAATGTTGCCGAGACGGTTGTTGTCGGTGGGCGGAAATTTCACGCTGGTGCGATCGAGCCGCGCGAATTTACCGCCGCCCCTGCGCACGGCCAGCGCATCGATATCGGCGGTCCATGTCCGCCCGGCGACCGGGAAGGTCGCCCGCGACCACCCCCAGCGCGAGAAGGCATGCGCCATCGCCCCGGTCACGAAATTGCGCGCATGGGCCTTCGCCGCCAGCGCCGGCAACGCGAGCGGCGTCAGCCCCGGCATGACCAGCTGCCCGTCTTTCCAGCGCGCGGCCTCCCATTGCCTGGCCGTCGGATGGGTCGGTGCGATACCCCACAGCTCGAGCGCTGCCGGCCATAAACCGAAGCGGAATATGACGCGCGCGGCCTCGGCCGCTGCCTGCGTGCCGACATGCGCGCCGTTCGATGCGAACGTGGCACTACTGATCGCCGGCACCCAGCGCGGATTCTTCGCCACGGCGTCCTGGGTCGCCTGGTTCATGGTGTAGGAGTTGCCTGAGGTGACCAGCGCAAGCGCGCCATAGGTGTCGACTTGGTGCACGGTGACTTCGTCGGCCACGCCGCCCAGATGGGTCGCTACCCGGTTGGCAAGCGCCGTCCCGAGGCCGGTGCCCATCTCGACGTGATCGCCGTGGATGGCAATCCGGCCCTGCGGATCGATTTCCACGGTCCCCTGCGAACAGTCCGCGCCGCTGCCGTAAGGCTTGGTGACGCAGGCGACGCCGGTGCCGACGACGATCCCGTCCGGCTGCCCGCGTGTTTTCTCTTGCGTGCGTTGCTGCCAGATCGGGTGGTTCACGAGCTTGTCCAGAATTTCCGGCGTGCGGACCGATACACCGTATGTGCTTCCCGTGAGGGTTTTTCCGCCGGTCTTGAGCGCGTTGCGCCGACGGAACTCGATCGGGTCGAGCGACAAGGCCGCGGCCGCTTCATCGATAAGTGTTTCCAGCGCCGTCATCGTCTGCAGCGTTCCGTAGCCGCGCATCGACCCTGCGGTGACGCCGCGCGAATGCAGCGCGACCGTCGTGATATCGACCTTCGGAATATCGTAGATGCCGATCGCCGCGATGGCGCCGACGCTCGCGACGTTGGCTGAAAAATTGGCGAGGCCGCCGCCATCCAGCACGTGATCGGCGGCAAATCCACTGATCTTGCCGGTCGCGCGATCGACGCCGATTCGCGTGCGCATCTTGAAGGCGTGACGCTTGATGCCGCCTTGAAACTGTTGATAGCGGTCCTGCGCCAGCCGGACCGGACGGCCGGGCAGGAAGATCGCAGCCAGCGCGACATAGAACGGGAAGGGGGTATGGTCGCGTCCGCCGAATCCGCCGCCCATATAGGCAAACAGGGTTTTGATGTGCGCCGGCTTGAACGGACCCCGCGCGTTGGCGAGCATGTACGCAAGCGCTTCAGCGTTCTCGTAAGGCGACTGCACGCCGAGCACTAGCTCCAGGTTTTTGGCGCCCGTGTCGTACCAGGCGAGCCCGCTTTCCGGCTCGAGAAACATCGGGTCGACGGATTGCGTTTCGAACTCGCGGTCGAGCATCAGCAGCGCCGGATTGGTCGCGGCCAGTTCGGCGCGGATCTGCTCGCCATGGGTTGCGGCTTCGACGTAGGCGCGCCCGGTCGGAATTGGAAGCCGCGCCCATATCGGGCGCTCCGTGTTCTGGAAACGTCCCGGACTAACCCAGCCGTTCTTGACCGGCGAGTAAACATCGGGCGCCTCAGGGGTCGGGCCGGCCACACGGGTGTAACGAAATGCGCCGTAGTTAGGCCCCGCGACGGGGCCGGTTGCCTCGCCGAACTTCACGAAAGTCCCGTCGCGAAGCGCGAGCCGCGCCTGATCGAAGGCGTCGAACTGCTCGAACATCAACAGAGCCACCGGCTGACCCATATACAGCGGCGTCTTGCCGACCGGGCAGAGCAGGTCGCCGGTGTAGTATTCCGGGACCCGAGTTCCGATTTTCTCGAGATCGGCCGCCGTCACCACCACCGAGGGCTTCAACGCGCCGGTGAGACGCGCCAGGTCCATGCCAGTGTAGACGCGGGTTGCATCCGGGGCGCGGACCAGAATCGCGTGCGATGTCGTAGCCGGCCATCCCGGGAGATCGGCGGCACGAAAATCGGAGGCGTAAAGTTTTGCCCCGGTGACCTTGGCGACGCCGTCAATGCGGCCGGCGCCGTTCGCCGCCGGATTCCAGTTCTGTCGTCCGGGCAAGGTCTCGCGCGCCGCGAATCCGACTTCCTCGGCTGATCCCAAGCGCGACAAGCTGAGCGCAATGCCGCTCGCCGTGACCCACTTCACGAACTCGCGCCGCGAAGGCTGCATGTCGCTACCTCTTGGTCAATGCTGTCAAGGGCGTTTTGATAAGTCGGCGATGGAGGCGGGACCGGGACCCGGTGTGACCAACGTCGGCCATTGGTGCGAGCCGAACGGCACGGCCGGCGGCAGGAACGGCGTCATGCCACGCTTGCCGGTTTCCGCGATGATCGCGGCGCGCGCGTCGCCACCCATCAATTCGTAGTCCATCAGATGATAGTTGCCGAAGAACAGCGAACCGACCGAGCGATCCGCGATGATACGCGTTAGCGACTCCAGCATGTCCGCTGGCGTTGTTGTAAAGGAAATCGTCTCGATCAGCAGAAGACGATCGTTGATCGCCTCCGGACCGAAGAACTGTGCCAGCACGCTGAACAGCACGTTATTCTGGCGCGCCACGTAAATGGTATTGCTCGCCGCATAGGTTTTGTCCCAGTCCGCGCCAAGCATGGTCTTCCAACCCGCGAGCACCGTCATCCAGTGGCCAACTTGCGTCTGCGCGGCCCATGCCACGTTCTCTGCCAGAAAGGGCGTCTGTTTTTTGCTGAACGCTTCGAGCATAGCGAAGGTGATCATGCCCTTGGCAATGCAATCATCCATGAACGCGATGTTGTTCTGCAGGATGGTACGATTATTGGGACGCCAGTCCGCCTGCATCGGGGTGGCATCGAGTCCGTCGAGTGCCGACTGCATCCGGCTGCGGAAGGCAAGCATGGAACCGCGCCAGGACTTGTCAGCCGGATTGTTCAGATAAGGTCCGACGACTTCGGCCAGCGCCATTGTGCTGTGACCGACAGATTTTAGCAGTTGATAGACCATCGGCACTTGCGGTGCGTCCAGTGGCGGCATTCCGGGGCGATAGAGGACAAGCCGCCCGCCGGCGCCGGAAAAAAGCCCGAGGATCACCGGGTGGTTGCTGAGAAAATTCTTCTGAAAGATCTTGGCGGCGTCGCCATACAGTTCGAACATGCCGGCATTGAGCGCCAGCACGTCCTTGGTTGCGATGTCTCCCGGCGTCGCAGAGGTGGTTCCCGCAATGGGCGCCATATAGGAGGGGAGGCCTTGGGCATTCGCCACGCCGCCGCCGGAAAACATGATCGCGACGATCATCAAGCAGCAAAAACGCTTCATATTAGCCTCCCTGTTTTTTGCGCGCTGAATCGAACCCGGCTCGGAGAGTTGCTCCAAATCGAGAATTAAAAGGGGAGCTTGGCACCAAGCACCCTACGCTCGCTGATCAATGACGTCTGTATAAAATTAATCACTCACCCCACGCCGAGCGCGCGTGTTCCATTTTGGACGTCATGCTCGCTGAAGCCGGGCTGGCGTCCGTCAAATTGGTAAGCATGAAGTTTCTTTGTTTGAACCAAGGGAGCGCTGGTATAGCAACAGACTGGTAGTGGAACGAAACTACCAATAACGTGATTCGGGCGGTAACCGCCACCGGGGGCAGACAGGGAGATACCATCATGCGCTTTCGGATCTTCGGGCTCCTGGCCGCCTTGACGGCAGGAATGATCACGGTGGCGGCGGACATAAGTGCGGCCAACGCCCAGGCCTGCCGCAAGAATTATTACAGGTGCGATTTGAACAGGGGCGGAAGGATTGATCCCGCCAATCCCGATTGCTGTTGGAGCCCCATGGCGGGGCCCCCTTCCACGTCCTGCCCGAGGAATTTCTACAAGTGCGACTTGAACGCAGGTGGACGGGTTGATCCCGAGCATCCGGGCTGCTGCTGGAATCTGAGGTGAACAGCCAGCGAGGCCCGGCGACACGCGGCAGGCAAAAGCATGGTGACAAGGCTATCGCGATGAAGCCTATCGGACCCGCCTCGCGTCATTTGCAAGGCCTATCTCGGCGCGACTTGTTGTGGACCGGCAGCACCGGCCTCGTCACCGGGCTGCTATCGGCTGTTGGGCTGGCCATCAAGCAAAGCTGGGGGGCCGGAGATTCGGGGATGGACATGCAAGGCCACGCCGCGGCCAGAAGTGGCGGCGTTCCTCGGGCTCCCTACCAAAAGGGTGCACCGCTCATTGAGCCGGAAGTCCGCCGCTCGGTGAACGGAGAACTGCGAACGACGCTCCAGGTCCGCTACGCCTACAAGGATATCGGCGGCTATCGCCTGTCCTTGCGCACGTATGAAGGAATGGTTCCGGGCCCGACGCTTCGCGTGCGGCCCGGCGATGTCCTCCGCATCCGCCTCATCAATGATCTGCCACCCAACCCGGATCCGGTGCCGCTCAACATGACTTTGCCGCACCACTTCAACACCACGAATTTCCACTTCCACGGATCGCACGTCAGTCCGGCTGGAATCTCCGACAACATTTTTCGGTCGATGGAGCCCGGACAGAGTTACGATATCGAGATCGCCGTCCCCAGTGATCATACGAGGGGTACCTATTGGTACCATCCGCACCATCACGGCAGCGCCGATGTCCAGATGACCAGCGGCATGGCAGGCGCGCTGATCGTCGAGGGCGATTTCGACGATGTACCGGAGATCGCCGGCGCCGCTGAGCATGTGCTGCTCCTGAACGAGGTGCTGTTCGACTACCGCGGTGCGATCGAGGTCTATGACACGGTCTGGCCGGAAGCCGTGCCACGCTTTCTCTCAGTCAATGGACAACGCGACCCGGTCATTCGCATGCGGCCCGGCGAGGTCCAACGTTGGCGAATTGTTCACGCCGGCCACGAGGACAACCTTCACATCGCTCTCGAAAAACATGCTTTGCACGCCATTGCCTTTGACGGCATCCGAAGATCGCAGATCGATCGCGTCGAAAGTTTGCTAATGGCGCCGGGCCAACGCGCCGACGTGTTGGTACAGGCCGGAGCAATCGGCACCTATGCTCTTCAGGCGATAGCCAATGACCAGGGTTACGCCTCGCCGGTCGGGCCGCTCGCCCGGATCGTCGTCGATGGCGAGCCGCTTCCGATGCGGCTGCCCGCCGCGCCTGGTGGAGCGCCGTTGGCTACCATTCGCGACGAGGAGATCACCAACACGCGGCGCCTGACGCTATCGGTGGAGCAACCCGAATCTCCGGCGGCTGGCAACTATCAGGAATTCACTTACCTCGTCTGTGGCCGCCGTTTCGACCCCGATCGCGTCGACCAGCGCATTGCGCTGGGGGCGATCGAGGAATGGACCGTCGTCAACGAACATGACAACGACCATATATTTCATATCCACACTAATCCCTTCCAGATGGTCGCGATCAATGGCGAGAAGCTCGCCAAGCGGGACTGGCGCGACACGGTGGTGGTGCCGCGGAACGGAAGCGTGACCTTCCGCTCCCGCTTTCTGGATTTCAGCGGGCGCTTCGTGCTCCACTGTCACATGATGAATCATGAGGAACTCGGCATGATGCAAGTTGTCGAGGTGGCATCGTGAAGTCGCTCAGCCGCAATCCTGCCGCTGCAGGCGTCGTCCGCTTCGTACCGACGGCCTGCGCCAATCACGGCCAGGCCCGAGACCAGGAACCTGACGGAGTTTCCGTGAATCTGCACGCCGTAGCTTTGCCTAAAACACGGAAAGCACGGGAGTTCGGCTTCGTCGCCGGAATCGCGCTGGTGCTTGCCATTCACTTTCCCTCTGCGACCTTTGCGCAGGATGGTATCGACCGGGTCACTGGCTTTGCGCGCGACCCGGTCCATGTCGCCGCCTGGCCTGCTGGCAAAAAGGTCGCGGTCAGCTTCGCACTATTCGTCGAGGAGTTCGGCTTCGGCCAGGGTCCGGTCTTCCGCCCCGACCTGGCGACCCGCAACCCGGATCTCGTGAACGAGGCTTTTCGTCAATACGCGATCGACTGGGGCATCGCGCGTGTCGGCCGGTTGTTCAAGGAATTGGATGTTCCGCTCACCGTCGTCTTGAATGCCGAATTTCCCGGTACGCACGCGTCCGTTTGGAAGGAGTTCCGCGCGGCACAGCCCAATGCGCCGATCATCGCCCACGGCATGAACAACAGCAACCGCATATTGCCGCTCGGGCGTGGACTCGCCGAACAGAAGGCTTACATCCGCCGGACGCTGGACCTGATCGCCGGCACGACCGGCGTCAAACCCGCCGGCTGGTCGTCGCCGAGCGTCTATTCCAATGGCGACACCATGCAGGCGATGGCCGCCGAGGGCATCACCTATAACCTCGACCAGATGGATTCCGACATCATTTCGCGGTTGAAGACGCCGGACGGGTCGTTGGTGTTGCTGCCCTATCCGGTCGTCACGGTCGACATGGGCCAACAACTGGCACGCATGAAAACGCCCACGGAGATCGAGACTCTCTGGCTCGATTACGTGTTGGAGTTAGCCCGCGAGGCCCGCGCCGACCCGGCGCGAGAGGCAACGACGGTGGTGATCGGAATCCACCCCTTTGTCATCGGCACGCCAGACGGGGCGGCCGCCTTGCGGCGTGTTCTCCTGCGCCTCAAGATGGATGACGCGGTCTGGCTGACGAACACGGATGCAATCCTGAAGGCGGCCGACCTGAAATAATCGGCTATCTGCGCCGCGGACGTGCGACCGTTGTCGCTGAGCGCGGTACACAAGTGGCATATCCACCGCGCTGGTTGCGAAATGATTGATGTCCCTTGTAAAATGGTGTGGTGTTTTCGTGCGGCGCGCGACCGAGCCAATCGGTGACTAGCCCTCGAATCTGAAAGTTTGGCGGTCTAGCAGGTCCAAAAATGCAAATTCGCAACGACGATTTGCTGCTGATCATCGACGTGCAGAACGATTTTTGTCCCGGCGGCGCGCTTGCGGTTGCAGATGGCGACGCCGTAGTGCCGATCATCAACCGCCTGGCTGAGCGCTTCGACCATGTCGTGCTGACCCAGGACTGGCATCCCTCACGCCATAGCTCCTTCGCCACGGCTCATCCGGGTTTCGCTCCGTTCGAAACCATCACCATGCCCTATGGCCAGCAGACCCTCTGGCCCGATCATTGCGTCCAGGGCACGCCCGGGGCGGCCTTTCATCCGCAATTGGCGACGGAGCGGGCGGAATTGGTGATCCGCAAGGGTTTTCGCCCCGACATCGATTCCTATTCCGCCTTCTATGAAAACGATCGGCATACTCCGACAGGTTTGGCCGGCTATTTGCGTGAGCGCGGCTTGCGACGCGTCTTCCTGGCCGGGCTCGCGACCGACTTTTGCGTCCATTACTCCGCCGTGGACGCGCGCCGGCTCGGCTTCGACACCGTGGTGATCGAGGCCGGGTGCAGGGCGATCGATCTGGCGGGGTCGCTCGACGCCGCCCGGGCCGCAATGGCTGAAGCCGGCGTGCAGCGTGTCAACGATCTTGCGACGATCTGAACTTACGCCGTTCGCGTCGTCCGGTTCGGCATCCCACCGACCGCTATGATCTCCGCACTCAATTGCTCGATCGTGGTGCGGTGGCGCATCGCCGTTTGCCGGATCAGCGTATAGGCGTCCGCTTCGGAAAGATCGTGACCACGCATGATCTGCAGGACCGCGGCCAGAACAACGCGCCGGGAGCGAATACGGTCTTCCAGTCTTTCGATATAGGCAGCTTCATCAATTCTTCGCTGGGCCGAATCGAACGCAACCACCAGTGCGGTATAGAGTCCCGCCGAGCGCAGCGGCTTGATCAGAAAAGATGCCGGCTGCAGGTCGAGCAGCCACTTCAACCGGCTGGGCGTCTCGGTTCCAATCAACGCGATGATGGGTGCGCCAACCTTCCACACCGTAGCCAGATCCGACTTGATGGGAATGGCGTCTGCGTCGACCACGACGACGTCGACGGCCTCGTCGGGCGGCGGCACCTCGGCCGGATCATGTTCCGCGATTGTCATGCCCAGGCGGTTGAGCTGGCGGCGCACGATCGATATCTCGCGCTCATCTCTCATCACCATGAGAGCGCGACGGCCGCGGACGGAGAAAGGCGATAGCCTTGTCATTTCACGACACGCAGATGGTTTGACCGTTTTGTCATCGCATCATTGCTCTTTTCCGTCCCTGTGCCAATCGCCGTCAAATCGAGGTTCGAAAGATAGGGATCGGGCCGTTCAGGGGCATCCGCTTCCCAGAAGATCTTGAACTGGCATCCAGGCACAGAGCGTGCCAAACGGGGCGTCAGGAAGCAGTGATTATTGTCGGGATCGACCCAGATCGGGCCCTGCGGGGAATCATAGCGATGATTTGCCGCGGCGCGTCGGACCGCTGCGACATCTGCCGAGCCCGCCCGGCGGATGGCGCGGGCAAGCAGCATGACGCAAACATAGGTCGATTGCCCGTCGACGGAAGGGTTGCTGTCCGCGCCGTGGCGGGCCTTCCAGCGCGCAACAAAAGCGCGATTTTCAGGTCCCTCGATGCTCTCGAAATAAGCAGATGACGTGATGCATCCGACGGAGGCCGCCGATCCGATCAGCTTGAGCTCAGGTTCGCACAGACTGCAGCTCAGCATTGGGATCGAGAGGCCGGCGTGGGTTGCCGCCGCATGGAGCGCGCGCATGAAAGAATAGCTGGATTCACCGACCAGCGTGTTGAACACGACCGGCGGCTTCCGGTCGATGATCTCCCTGACGATGTGGTCCACCGCGGTTTCGCCGAGCTCCAGCAGACGTTCAGCGAGGATGCGGCCACCTGCGCTGGTTACGATCTCACGAACAACCCGGTTGGTTTCCCAGGTCCAGACATAGTTCGACCCGATGCAGAACACCTCGCCAGAGATGTGATCCAGCATATGCCGCACCAACGGCACGACGTGCTGATTGGGCGCGGCCCCGACATAAATAACGTTGTCGCTGCTTTCGAACCCTTCATATCGCGCCGGATGCCACAGCAGCCGTTCGGTGCGTTCGACAATGGGAATCACCTGCTTGCGCGAGGCCGATGTATAGCAACCGACGATATGATCGACGTGTTCTTCACGAATTAAATCGGCGCATGCCGTGTGATAGGCGGCGACAACCCCGCCGGGATCGCGCAGATGCGCTGCGAATGCGAAATCGAAGTCATCGCTTCGATTGATTTCGTCGATCGCCATCAACGCGCTCTTGCGCATCTCGCTTGCCATCATCGCGTAAGGTCCCGATTGGGAAAATACGAGACCGAGAGGGATGGATGGCCTTCTCATCGGGGAAGCTCGGGAGTTGCGTGGTGAGTTATTTGATCGCAACATTGTCGATCTGTCACCTTGTATCATCAATCTGCGCTGCGCGCGATTTGGGCTAGCCCCGCATAAAAAAGGTGCCGGTGTCGCATTGACAAGGCTGGCGACGCTAAGACACAATAACTTCAACTTCGTACGTGAATGCGTGCATTGCGAAAGAAGTCTCGCGCAGCCGATGCCGTCTGGGTGACGACCTCTAAAGCTTCGCTCTGCAACGCAAGCCCATGCGACCATTGATAGCAGCGGCATTGATGCCATTCGGGGCCTTTTCGGGCCGCGGATGGCTTTTTTCGTTTGCCTTCCAAAAGACAGGAATTGGGTGAAGCATGCCAGTTCGCCTTCCGACGCTGGAGCAAATCGATAATCTCGGATCCGATTTCGGTCTGGTTCTCACGGCTGAGGAAGTTGCCGCTTTTCAGCAGGCCTTCAAAGGACCGTTAGCCTCGTACGGCCGGCTTGACGAATTGGTCCCGCCGGCGCTGGCGCCGGTTGCGCCGCGATCGCCCGGTTACCGGCCTTCGGCACCGGAAAATCCGTACGGCGCCTGGTACTGGAAGACGAATATCCATGCCGGCAGAGAAGGTCTGCTGAGCGGCAAGAAGATCGCGATCAAGGATAATATCTGTGTCGCAGGCGTCCCGATGATGAACGGCTCGGTGTTGCTTGAAGGCTATGTCCCGGAACTCGATGCCACCGTGGTGACGCGGATCCTTGAAGCGGGGGGTACCATCGCCGGCAAGGCGGCTTGCGAAGATCTCTGCTTCTCGGGGGCAAGCCACACCTGCGCGAGCGGAGTGATCCGCAATCCGCACAACGTCGCCCATAGTGCCGGCGGTTCATCGGGTGGAAGTGCAGCCCTCGTGGCGGCCGGCGAAGTGCCGATGGCTCTCGGCGGGGACCAGGGCGGTTCGATCCGCACGCCGTCAAGCTGGTGTGGGATTTATGGCTTGAAACCGACCTGGGGACTTGTGCCGACCACGGGTTCGATGCCGATCAGCTATTCCGTCGATCACTGCGGTCCGATGGGCGCAAGCGTCGAGGACGTCGCGCGGCTGCTTGCGGTGATTGCCGGTCATGACGGTTGGGACACGCGGACGATCTCGGCGCGCACCGGTGATTACATGGCAGCGCTCCGCAAGCCGGCCAAGGGATTGCGCGTCGGTATTTTGCGCGAAGGCTTTGGTCATCCCGAAAGCGATCCTGCGGTCGATGCCAGGGTGCGACATACCATCGAGGCGCTGGGAAAGGTCGGGGTTGAGAGCGCGGAAATCTCGGTGCCCTGGCATCTCGACGGACCGCATGTCTGGAGCGGCATCATCCTGGAAGGCGCGGCCGAGATGATGCTGAAGGGATATGGCGTCGGCAACAACATCCACGGATACTATCCGCTTTCAATGCAGGAAGCCTTTGCCCGCGGCATGGGAACGCGCATCAACGACGTCTCGCCCACCGTGAAGCTGGTGCTGATGCTGGGCGAATACATGCACCGCAACTATCACGGGCGCTATCATTCGAAGGCGCAGAATCTGCGGGTGTTGCTGCGGCGCGCCTACGACGAGGCGCTGGAAAAGTTCGACGTGCTGGCGATGCCGACAATTCCGTTTACGGCAACGCCGATACCGCCGGCCGATGCGCCGCTTGGCATCGCGATCGACACCGCGCTCAACATGCAGGCCAATACCTGCTCGTTCGACGTCTCCGGGCATCCTGCCTTCACGGTGCCATGTGGCCGTGTCAACGGTTTGCCGGTCGGCCTGATGCTGGTCGGGCGTCATTTCGAGGAAACGACATTGATACAGCTTGCTTCGGCGATCGAAGCCGGCGGCAACTGGAAGCTGAACTAAAACGGGAGCGAGGTGATGTTCCAGCGCATCGCCGAAGGTCACCACCATCCCATGCTTTGACGATCCAAGGATATCTCGATGATCAACGACCCCTGGCTCAAAACCTCGATCATGACGAAGCGCGGCCTGGCCAAAGGTCAGGCCGGGAAACGCCACGAGCTCTCCATCGCGGCGCAAGGCGATTTCCACTATGTCTACGGGCCCTATGCCAAGCCGGTGCTGACGATCAATCCCGGCGACGTCGTCGTGGTGGAAACGGAAGACGCCTTCGGCGGCGTCATCACCAGCGAAAAAGACAGCCCGACCGCGAAATTGCAGTTCCCGTTTCTCAATCCGCAGTGTGGCCCGGTTGCCGTCAGCGGCGTGGAGAAGGGCGATTGCCTGGCGGTTCACATTCATGCGGTGGAGACGCGGGGCGCCCAGCCCGCGGGCACCACCTGCATCATTCCGGAATTCGGCGGTCTGGTCGGGACGGCGTCTACGGCAATGCTCAATCCGCCGTTGCCGGAACGGGTGAGAAAAATGCACGTCGACAAGAACGGCGTGCGCTGGAGCGACAAGATCATCCTGCCTTACGAGCCGTTCATCGGCACCATCGGGGTTTCACCCGAGATCGAGGCGATCTCGTCGCTGCAACCGGACTACCACGGCGGCAATATGGATTTGCCTGATGTCGCTCCGGGCGCGATCCTTTACTTTCCGGTGCACATCAAGGGCGGCCTCCTTTACGTCGGCGATTGCCACGCCACCCAGGGCGACGGCGAATTGTCGGGGGTCGCGATCGAGCAGCGCGCCACCGTCACCTTGCAGATCGACGTCATCAAGAACTGGAGTTTTGTGTGGCCGCGGCTTGAAACGGAAAGCTTCCTGATGACCATCGGCAGCGCCCGGCCGCTGGAAGATGCGGCACGCATCGCCTATCGCGAACTGGTGCGCTGGATGAGCGCGGACTACGGCTTCGATGCCATCGACGCCTACATGCTGCTCAGTCAGGCCGGCCGCATCCGGCTCGGCAACATGGTCGATCCAAAATATACCATGGGCGCGTCGATTTTGAAAAAATATCTGGTCTCATGACGTATCGGCAACAATGAGGAGTACGGCAATGACGTTCAATCGCAGAAGGTTCTTACAGGGTACGGCCGCCACCACTGCTGCCGGCATGTTCGGTTCCAACGCCTGGGCGGAAGATCCGATCAATGTCGCAAGCATCCACGATCTCTCCGGGGGGCTCGACATCTATGGCAAACCGATGGTCGATGCGCTGACGCTTGCGGTCGAAGAGGCCAATGCGGCCGGCGGTCTGCTCGGACGGCAGATCAAGCTGATCAATTACGATACCCAGTCGAACATGCAGCTGTACACGCAGTTTGCGCAACAGGCGGCGCTGAAGGACAAGGTTGCCGTCGTGCATGGCGGCATCACCTCCGCCTCGCGTGAGGTGATCCGACCCGTGCTCGACCGCTTCAAGACGCTGTATTTCTACAATACGCAGTACGAAGGCGGCGTCTGCGACCGCAACCAGTTCGACACCGGAGTGACCCCGGCGCAGACGGTGGAAAAGCTCGTGCCTTATGCCATGAAGAAATGGGGCAAGAAGGTCTATGTCATCGCGGCCGATTACAATTACGGCCAGATCACTTCGCAATGGGTGAAGAAATACGTCACCGAAAACGGCGGCGAAGTTCCGTCAATCGATTTCTTTCCGCTCGACGTCACGAATTTTGGCCCGACGATCTCCAAGATCCAGGCGGCGAAACCGGACTTCGTGTGGTCGGCACTGGTCGGCGGCGCGCATATTTCTTTTTATCGTCAATGGGCGGCGGCCGGCATGCGCAAGAGCATTCCGATGGCGTCGACCACCTTCGCCGTGGGCAACGAGCACATCGTATTGTCGCCCGACGAATGCAACGGCATGCTGATCTGCTACAATTATTTCCAGGACTTGAAGAACAAGACCAATGAAGCCTTCGTTGCGGCCTTTCACAAGCGCTTCGGTGCCGATTATCCCAACATCACCGAGCTCGCCATGGGGACCTATCAGGGCTTCCGTCTATGGGCGGAGGCGGTCAAGAAAGCCGCCAGTATCGACCGGATCAAGGTGATCGAGGCGCTGGAAACCGGAATCAGCATCGATGCTCCCTCGGGCAAGGTCACGATCGATCCGCCGACCCATCACTGCGTCCTTGACGTTCACATCGCCGAGGTCAACGACAAGAAGCTCAAGGTGCTGGAAGATTTTCCGCAGCAGAAGCCATCCGACACTGCCGCGGTGTGCAATCTTATCAAGAACCCCAACGACAACCAGCAATATGTGATCAAGATCTGAAGCTGGTTGGCCGTCGGGTTCTTTTTTGGAAAGGTGAACGTGGATCTCATTGCTCTCCTGGCGATCCAGGTACTTTACGCGATTGCCAGCCTGGCGCTGATCAGCGTCGGGCTGGCGATTATTTTCGGCATGATGCGGGTTATCAATCTCGCACATGGCGAATTTTTGATGCTAGGCGGCTATGCGGCGATCGTCGCTACCAGCCACGGCATCAGCATCTGGATCGCGATACTGGTGGTGGCGCCCGTCGTCGTCGGCCTGATCGGAGTCATCGTCGAACTGACGATCATCCGCTTCCTGTATGGCCGGATGATCGACACGATGCTCGCAACCTGGGGCCTCAGTCTTTTTCTGGTGGGGCTAACGACGGCCATCTTCGGCAACACCACGGTTGGCATCTCGGCGCCGCTCGGCAGTTTCCAGATCGGCGCCTATCGTACCAGCGGATACACGCTTTTCGTGATCGCGGTGGCGGCGCTCGTGCTGGCCGGCATCTTCGCAGTGTTGCGCTGGACGCGGCTCGGCCTGATTGCCCGCGGCACGATGCAGAACGCCAACATGGCGGCGGCACTGGGCGTCAATCCGCCGCGCGTCTATGCCGTGACGTTCGGCATCGGTGCCGCCCTGTCGGGTCTTGCCGGCGCGGTGCTTGCACCGGTCTCGGGCGTTTTTCCCACCATCGGCGTCGCCTATGTCGCCAAATCCTTTATCACCGTGATCGGAGGCGGCGCCGCGATTCTCAGTGGAACGGCTTCCGCAGCCGCGCTGTTCGGTACCATCAACCAGATCGCTACCTTTGCCACCACCCCGGTGTTCGGTGAGGTGGCGTTGCTTGCGACCGCAATCGTCCTGATCCGCCTGCTGCCGCAGGGCATCACCGGCCGTTACTTCCGGAGAGGTCTGTGAGCGCCCGCGCCCTCAATCTTCTCGGCCTCGGACTGGTCGGCATCGTCGGTGTCACTTTCCTGATCGTGACGCCGCGTTTCGCCGAGCTCGATACCGTGCTCGAACTTACGATCTACATGATCATGGCGATCCTCGCGCTCAGCCTGGCGCTGATCTGGGGGTACGGCGGCATTCTCTGTTTCGGCCAATCGGCCTTCTTCGGGTTGGGCGCCTATACCTATGCGATCGCCATGTTCAATATCGGCGAGAGCACGCTCCCGCTTCTGCTGGCGATCATGCTGCCGGCGGGCTTCGCCTCGTTGCTTGGCTATTTTATGTTCTACGGGCGCATCAGTGACGTCTATCTGGGCGTCATCACGCTGACGGTGACGCTGATCCTGTTCAATTCGGTGAATTCCACCGCCGGTCCGGAATTTCATATCGGCGTGGCACGGCTTGGCGGTTTCAACGGCATTCCGGGAATCCCGCCGCTCAATTATCCCGGCAACAAGGCCGCGGTGATCGATCTCGAAGGCATGTTTTATCTAGCGACGGCGGCGTTGCTCGCGACCTATTTCGGACTGCGCCTGTTGCTGGCCAGCCGGTTCGGCCGCATCATCGTCGGTATCCGGGAAAACGAACGGCGCGCCGAACTTTTGGGCTACGATCCCCGCGCCTACAAGCTGGCGACCTTCACCATCGGCGGCGCGCTTGCCGGTTTCGCCGGATGCCTTTTCGCCAATTGGGGAAATTTTGTAAGTCCGACGATCTTCGGACTGGCGCAGTCCGCGCAAATCATCATCTGGGTCATCGTCGGCGGGCGCGGCACGTTGATCGGTCCGATCGTCGGCTGCATCGGCATCCAGTGGCTCGCTACGGCGTTGGGGGCGAACCAGCCCAGCGGTTCGGACTGGTGGACGAAGCTGTTGGCCAATGCGCCGCTCATCCTTGGAATAATTCTTATCGCCTTCGTGCTTCTGGTGCCGAAGGGGTTGGTGCCGACGCTCGGCGATTTCGGGCAATGGCTGCTGCGTTCGCGCACGCGGCGTATCGCAGCAAGCCTTAATCCGAAGCGGGCGGAGGAGGGGTAATGGCTGCGCCGCTACTGCAAACACGTGACCTCAGCAAGCGCTTCGGCGGCGTCCAGGCGGTACGCGACGTCAACTTCACGCTGGCCGAAGGCGAGCTTCGTTGCCTTATCGGTCCGAACGGCGCCGGAAAAAGCACGTTCTTCAAGATGCTCACCGGGCAGCTGCAGCCGAGCCAGGGCCAGGTGCTGTTCCGCGGCCACGATATTTCCAACGCCCACGCCCACCAGATCGCGCGCCTCGGCATCGGCATCAAGACCCAGGTGCCAAGTGTGTTCGATGGTTTAAGCGTGCGCGAAAATATCTGGCTCGCGGCGGGCCGTATCCATTCCGGCAAGCGCGTCGACGGCGTGGTCGACGAGATGCTGGAGCGTATCGGCCTCACCGGCGCGGCAAACCGCCTGGTCGGTCAACTCGCCCACGGTCAGCGGCAATGGGCTGAGCTCGGCATCGTATTGTCGACCGATCCCGAACTCATCCTGCTCGATGAGCCCGCCGCCGGCATGACGCATGAGGAAGTGTACAAGACCGCCGAACTCGTGCGCGAGATCAATCGCAGCAAGGCTCTCATCGTTGTCGAGCACGACATGCAGTTCATCCGCATGATCGCCGAGCAGGTGACGGTGTTCAATCAGGGCAGCGTGCTGGTGGAGGATGCGGTGGAGAATATCCTGCGCAACCCGCTGGTGCGCGACATCTATCTGGGTAAACAGGCGGCCGCATGATGCTCAACGTGCAGGGACTGCGCACAGGCTACGGCCGCATTCCGATCCTCAACGGGGTGAGCTTTGCGGTCAACCAGGGCGAGTTCATCGGAATTCTCGGGCATAATGGCATGGGCAAGACGACCCTGCTCAGGGCGTTAATGGGGTTCCTGCCTGCGACCGGCGGGTTTGTCCGCCTCGACGGTGACGACGTGACGGCGGCCGAACCCTATCGTCGCGCGCGGTTGGGGCTCGGTTATGTGCCGCAAGGGCGCGAGATTTTCCCCGGCCTCACGGTTCGCGACAATCTGCGCATGGGCTGCACCAAGCAAGCCGGTACCGAGCAAGACGTCATCGCGGAGGTGCTGGAGGAGTTTCCACGCCTTACGCCGCTTCTCGATCGCGTGGGCGGCGCGCTGTCGGGCGGTGAGCAGCAACTGCTGGCGATCGCGCGCTGCCTTTGCGGCAAGCCGCGCCTTGTGCTTCTCGACGAGCCGACGGAGGGTATCCAGCCCTCGATCATCGACGAGATCGTCGAGATTCTGCAGCGTCTGCGCGACAACAGCGGACTTACCATGATCCTGGTCGAGCAGAATCTCGACTTTATCGCCGCACTTTCCAAGCGGATTCTCATCATTCAGAAGGGCACGATCACCCGGGAAGTGCAGCCGGGCGATCTCAGCAACGCAAGCCTCGTCGGAGAATTTATCGGAATCACCACCTAAGCTCGATTCAGCGAGCAGCGTTCACAGGGAGACAGACCATGGCAGTCAGACGACCTACTCTCGATCAATTGCGTAGCGTAGCCGAGGACCTCGGCATGCATATGGGTGACGAAGAGCTCAAATCATACGACGCCCTGATGCAAGGAAATTACGCCGCCTACGATATCGTCGATGCGATGCCGGATTACGTCCCGGCCGTGACCTATCCGCGGACGCCCGGCTACCGTCCGGAGGGCGACGAGAACAAGCACAACGCCTGGTACGTCAAGACCACGATCAAGGGCGCACCCAGCGGCAAGCTCGCCGGCAAGACCGTCGCGCTGAAGGACAATGTCAGCCTGGCCGGCGTTCCCATGATGAACGGCGCCTCGACGCTCGAAGGTTACGTACCCGATACGGATGCCACCATCGTGACGCGGATCCTCGACGCCGGCGGCACCATTTTAGGCAAGACGCATTGCGAGTACTTCTGTTTTTCCGGCGGCAGCCATACCAATTCGAGCGGACCGGTTCATAATCCTCACAAGATGGGCTACTCGTCCGGAGGCTCATCTTCAGGCAGCGGCGTCGTGGTGGCGACCGGTGAAGCCGACATGGCGATCGGCGGCGACCAGGGCGGATCGATCCGGATTCCGTCGTCGTTTTGCGGCATCTACGGAATGAAGGGAACGCACGGCCTCGTGCCCTATACCGGGGTCATGCCGATCGAACTCACCCTCGATCACACCGGACCGATGACCCGCAACGTGCGCGACAATGCGCTCCTGCTCGAGGTGCTGGCGGGCGCGGACGGCCTCGATCCCAGGCAGATTGCACCCAAGGTCGCAAACTATACGCAGGCGCTGGAAGGCGGCGTCAAAGGGTTGCGCATCGGCGTCGTCAAGGAAGGTTTTGGACATCCGAGCTCCGAACCCGACGTCGATGCCCAGGTCATGACCGGCGCCCAGCTTTTCAGGAAACTCGGCGCGACCGTCGATGAAATCTCGGTGCCGATGCATCTGCTGGCCCCGGCCATCTGGTTGCCGATCGCAGCGGAGGGCGCCACCGAGTTCATGATGAAGGGCAACGGCATGGGGACCAACTGGCGCGGTCTTTACAATACGACGCTGCTCGACGCCCACTCTGCCTGGCACCATCGCGCCGACGAGTTGTCCGACAGCCTCAAGATCACGATGCTGCTCGGTCATTATTTCACCAAGCACTATCGTGGTCATTTCTATGCGAAGTCGCAGAACCTGAACCGCAAGCTGCGCGCCGCCTACGATGCGGCGCTCGGTAATTACGATCTGCTGCTGATGCCGACCTTGCCGATGAAGGCGACGCCGCTGCCGCCGCCAGGTGCGCCGCGCGATCTCTATATCCAGCGCGCCTTCGAAATGGTCCCCAATACGGCGCCTTTCAATGCGACAGGGCATCCGGCGATGAGCATTCCCTGCGGGATGAGCGATGGCCTGCCGATCGGGCTGATGCTGATTGGCAAGTATTACGATGAGTCGGTCATCTATCGAGCCGCCGCGGCGTTCGAAGGCGCTGGCGATTGGACCAAGATGTAGGTCAAACAAAGCGGCCTGCCGCACACACATCGGCAGGCCGCGACATCAGGCGGCATCATCAACGGAGGCGACGATGGATCTCGGATTAAAGGGCAAGAGCGCGCTGGTGACCGGGGGAAGCAGAGGCATTGGGCTGGCGATAGCCGAGCTGTTTGCAGCCGAAGGCGCCAATGTCGCGATATGCGCGCGCAATGCCGAGGAGGTCGGCAAGGTCGTGAAGGCGTTGGCGGCGAAGGGGGTCAAGTCATGGGGCAAGGCGCTCGATGTCGCCGACCCCGCCGCGTTGAAGCAATGGATCGAGGGCGCGGCCGGCGAAATCGGCGGAATTGACACCCTCGTCTGCAACGTCAGCGCGCTTGCCGTCGGCGATACGGCCGAGACCTGGGAGAAGTCATTCCGTACCGACATGATGCATACCGTCAATTCCGTCGCGGCAGCCCTTCCTTACCTGGAGAAATCCAAATCCGCTTCCATCGTGATCGTCTCGAGCGTGTCGGGCTTCGAGGTTGATTTCGCCGCCGGCTCCTACGGCGCCTTCAAGGCGGCCTTGATTCATTACGCCAAGGGGCTCAGCAACCAGCTCGTCGGCAAAGGCATCCGCGTCAACGCGGTGTCGCCGGGCAACACCTACTTCGAGGGCGGTATCTGGCAGAATATCGAGCGGGGCATGCCCGATCTCTACAAGACGGCGATGTCGTTGAACCCGACGGGGCGCATGGGTACGCCGCAGGAAGTCGCCGCGGGCGTCGTCTTCCTTGCGAGTCCGGTGGCAAGCCGTATCTCCGGCACCAACCTCATTGTCGATGGCGCGCTGACCAAGGCCGTCTAGCTGACGTGGTGTGGTGGACGATCTCCCCGGTCACGCATCCACCTGAGTTGCGGGCTCGCGACCTTAATGCGCGCCGGCCCCGCTAACCTTTACCTTGCGCGTGAAGGCGACCGCGACGGCGGCAAGCACCAGCACCACGCCGATCACCGCAAAGGTATCGCTAAATCCCATCACCAGCGCCTGGCGCTTGACTGCATTGCCGAGTGCAATGATCGCCTGATGGCGGGCTGCCGACGGGTCCGGCACGCCGTGCGCCAGGAAGAAATCCGTCATCTGGGAAATCCGGCTGCGCACTTCCTCGCGGCCGAGCGTGACCGACTGGCCGATGATGTTGGAGTGGAACTGCTCGCGCTTGGTGATCACGGTGGCAAGCACCGCGGTGCCGATGGCGCCGCCGAGGTTGCGCAACATGTTGCTGATACCCGATGCCGCTGCGGCGTCCTGCGGGGCGGTTTCACCTGTCGTCACCGAGGTGAGCGGGGTCAGCACCATGGCTTGGCCGATGGCGCGCACGATATTGGGAATCCAGAGCTGGTCGCCGGCATAGTCGGGCGACATCGCCGTGTTCATGATGCAGCTATAGGCGAAGATCATCAGTCCGGTGACGGCGATATAGCGCGTATCGAAGCGCTGCATCAACCTCGGCACCAGCGGAATCAGGATAAGCTGCGGCAGGCCGGTCCATGCCAGCACCGCGCCGATCTGCTCGGCATTGTAGCCCTGCGCTTGCCCGAGATAGGCCGGCAGGATGTACACCGATCCGAACAGCGCAAAGCCCAGTAGCGTCACGGCGATGGTGCCGAAGCCGAAATTGCGTTGCCTCAGCAGCCGCAGCCGGATCAGCGGCTTCTCGATCGTCAGTTCGATCCAAACGAACAGCGACAGGCTCACCAGCGCAACGAGCGCGAGACGCAAGATGAAAGGTGACGAAAACCAGTCGTCCTTGTTGCCCTCCTCGAGCACGGTCTGGAACGCCAACAATCCGATCGCCATGGTGAAGATACCAGCCCAGTCGCCTTCTTTCAGCAGCTTGAGCTGCATCGGCTGTCGCTCCAGCGTCAGATACAGCGCGGCTACCATGACGATGGTCGGCAGCACGTTGACGAAGAAGATGGTCTGCCAGCCATAATTCTCGGTGAGATAGCCGCCGATGGTGGGCCCGATCGCAGGCGCAAAGGTGACGGACAGCGCAAAGGCAGCAAGGCCGATCGGCTGCTGCGGCTTCGGCAGCTTGGTCAGCACCAGCGTGAACGCCATCGGAATCAGCACGCCGCCGGCGAATCCCTGCAATCCGCGCATCGCGATCATGGACGGCAAATCGTGAGTGAAGGCGCACGCCACAGAGAAGACTGCAAACAGGGCCGCGCTCGCCAGCATGTAGCGGCGGAACGAAAAGACCCGGCTGAGATAATCGGTCAGCGGGATCACCACGATCTCGCCGATCAGGTATGAGGTCGAGATCCACGATCCGTTGTCGACGCCGGTCCCGATGCCACCTTCGATGTTGAGCAGCGAAGCGTTGGTGATCTGGATGTTCAGGATCGCCA
>Ga0105239_10002418_pt1 | contig 23771 bp, 24 predicted proteins | sample KBSC44metaG_FD_92761 | JGI IMG/M metagenome (GOLD analysis project Ga0105239, IMG submission 92761) | Corn rhizosphere microbial communities from Kellogg Biological Station, Michigan, USA - KBS C4-4 metaG | ecosystem: Host-associated > Plants > Roots > Rhizosphere > Soil | place: Michigan, USA...
GCCAAAGCTGCAGGCAGGAGGACATCAACGCAACGATGTTGGCGCTCGCCAAGGCCGGCAAGCGAGTCGTTCGCCTCAAGTCGGGCGACCCGATGATTTTCGGCCGTGCCGGCGAAGAGATCGATCATCTTCGTCGAGAGAACATTCCTGTCGACGTTATTCCCGGCATCACGGCAGCAAGCGCCATGGCCTCGTATCTTGGCCTATCACTCACCCATCGCGATCATGCCCAGTCCGTGCGCTTCATCACCGGCCATTCCCGTAATGGCGGACTGCCAGCCGATGTCGACTGGGCATCCGTCGCCGATCCGCATACGACCACCGTGTTTTACATGGGCGGCAGGACAGCACCGCTCATTGCCGATCGGCTGATCGCCGGGGGTCTTCAGCCGTCCACCCCTACCGTCATCATGGCCGACGTCAGCCGTTGCACGCAGCGGGAATGGCGCGGTTGCGTCATAAACCTCGCCGCGGGCATCGAGGAAATCGGCTACGAAAATCCCCTCCTGATTGCTGTGGGCGATGCTCTTTCTGCCCGTCAGGCCGTGGCCGCAAAGGGCGGCAGTGTTGCCGAAAATTCCGCCCAGGCCGCAGAGTCTAACTAATGCAAATTGACCTGATTTCACCGGTACTTCACACAGGCGAGGTCAATCCTCAGGAGGCTTCGGTTGTAAGCTTTTGTCAATCGACCCTTTGATTACGGAAGGCTATCCAACATGTGCAGTGGACTTTTCGAGTTGACTTGATCCAAAGTCAAGGCCAGCGGAAGCGCCCGCAGTTTCTGGATATTTCGATTTCGTCGAACCGATATTGAGATGCGAATTTGATGGACTTTAATGTTGCGTTTGCCCCATCATTCTTGCCCGCGAGAAACACTCCACTAAATGGGCTGTGATGGATGCACATAACAATGTCTCGGCGAGACCGTCGGACGCCCCCACACAAAGACCGCGCCCGGCGCAAAATCCCGCTCTCATGGCAGAAGTCGAACGTCTTTTGCAAGGCCGCACCCGAGACATCCGCCTAAAGGGCGAGCTTCTTCGTCTGTTTCAAGAGCGTTCCTGGTCTAGAACGGCCAAGATCATTCGTTCCTGGATGATTTGGGTGACACTGCTGGATGCGCTGACATTGGGCCTCAACGCTATCTTGCTGCCAACGGCGATAGCATTGTCGATGCTTGCGCCAGCTTGCATCCTCCCTCCAGCGGCTTTGGCAACTGCCTTTGTCTGGAGAAAACCGAGAGCTTTCCAGTTTCAAGGGATCGTCCTGATTATAGGCATGCTCTTTATCCTCTTGTCAGTTGCACTCGTGGGAGTAAATGCGGGAGGCGAGTTTTACGAACGACACTTAAACATCATGGTTTTCGTGGCCATTACCGCGATCATCATCTTTGCCATCCCACTAGCGTGGACGACGACAATCGCGGCAATGGCGCTTGGCCTTTATTTGGTTTTTCAAATACGCAATCCGAGTGTCGAATTGGGAAGTTCGGAAGCCGCCGCCTTGTTTTTCGCCAGCGGCATCATCGCAACAGTGGTATCCCGGCGTACCATGACGATCCTGGCCCAGAAGACATTTCTTCTCGAACTGAGGGACCAAAGCAGAGTGATGGAATTGGCTGATGCGAATGGTCGCCTCGAACTTCTTGCGAGAACCGACCCACTCACCGGCATCGCCAATAGAAGATCGATGATGGAAATGCTCAACCATCTTTGGAGTGGGGACATGGAGAGAGAGGGGGTCGCCATGCTCATGTGTGACATCGATCATTTCAAAATGCTGAATGATAGTCTCGGCCATGGCGAGGGCGATCGCTGCCTTGTAAAAGTTGCCGGTATCATTCAAAGCAGCATGCGAGGGAATCGCGACCTCGTCTCACGCTATGGCGGCGAAGAGTTTCTGATCGTGCTCCCTGGGGTGGGCGAGGAAGAAGCAGTCGCAGTCGCTGAACGAATTCGAGACGGTGTAGAAACTGCTTCTCTCCCGAATCCTGCATCGCAGGTATCGCCGTACGCCACGGTTAGCGTTGGAGTGGTGCACGTACCAGACGTTACGACTATCCTTCCTGAACAGCTCCAGAACCAGGCTGATGAGGCGCTTTATCTGGCCAAGCAATCTGGTCGAAACCGAGTGTGCTTTATAAGGCCAGTCTACCAAACGCGTAGCCAGCGCCGCTCGTGCCCAACCGGCTAAACCGAGACATCCAGCCGGCTGAGCCCGAAATTTACTTGCCAACCATCTGCCTAGCATTCGTGGGCGTAACGGCGGTGGTATCGACAGTTACAGTTGCCGGCACCGACGACGCGCAGTCAAGCAATATCGACTTTGCCATGTCGATCGCCTCTTTCGCTCCTGTTGGATATGTGAACGTCGCAGACCAGTCTCCCTTTGCGACCGCCTCGATTCCACCTGCGGGACCTGGCAAGCCATCAGTGCCGATGATCTTCACGCTCTTTCCGGCCCCCTTTGCAGCAAGCAAGGCACCGGCTGCCATCATGTCATTGCTCGCATAGACCATCTTGATATCGGGATGTGCCTGCAGCATGGCGGCGAATGCGGTCTGCGCTTTGTCCGGCAGCCAGTCGGCCGCCTGTTCCGCTACGATCTGGATTTTCGAGTTGGCCTTCACGCCTTCTTTGAAACCGTTCAGCCTCTCAACGGCGGGTGTTGAACTGGGAAGGCCTTCGAGCACGGCAACTTCACCGCCATCCGGCAGCAGCGTCTTGCTCGTATATTCACCGGCGGTCAGCGCGATCTTGTAGTTATCGCCTCCGATGAACGCCGTGTAGTCCTTACCGGCGTCACCGTTCGTCTTGCGATCAAGTTCGATAACCGGGATACCCGCGTCCATGGCTCGCTTAACGGTAGGTGTGAGCGGCGCCGCCTCGAAAGGCGAAATCAATAGCAGGTCAACCTTTTGGGTGATGAAATTGTCAACCTGCGATGTCTGTCTGGGGGCGGCATGGCTCACCGAGCAAGCCCGCGCCGCTTTACTGGGGCTCGATCCAGACTACAATTCAACAGAGTATTGATTTCCGCGCAGGACTGAGCCGGCGGTGAGAGCAGTTAATTGCGGATATGGAGACGGCGTCATCCTGGCCGCCACTCGCTGACTTGGATAGCGCCCGCCTCCATCAGTTCGGTGCAGACGAAATGTGAAAATTCGCCGCGCCGGATTACAGCGGCACTCAGCCGGCCAGTCCGATATGCTCCAGTATCCAAAGCTATTCGGTTCGGGTAAATTTCAGGACGCAGCGACTGCGTGATCGTGTGACCGTGTATGACGACATGGTCAAAGGCTTCCACATGGTCGAGAAAGCCTGCCCTGATCCAGCGCAAATCATCCTCGCTTTGTTTTGCGAGAAGCACGCCAGGACGGATTCCAGCATGCACAAAACAGTAGTGGCCGATCTCCATGAAGGTCAGCGCATTTTCCAACAAATCGATGTGCTGGGGAAAAGTGCGGCGGATATCGGCGGCGATATTCTTGAAATCTGGGACCGGGCTGTCGGAGTATGCGCTGACGGTTGCAACCCCGCCCCAATCCATCCAGTTGGTGGCGTCTTGGTCGGTCAGCGTGCCGCGAAGCAGCTCGCGCAGATAAAAGTCGTGGTTGCCGAGAATAAGTCGAGAGCCGGGATATAGACTAAGTGTCAAGGCAACCTGATCAAGCACCTTCGGACTATGCGGACCGCGGTCAATCAAATCGCCAAGGAAGATGACAATCGGTTTGGACGCCTGCTTATGCGAGGCAGCGATGTAGCCAAGCATTGCTTCGAGGAGATCAGCACGCCCGTGGACGTCGGCAATTGCGTAAATATCTGAAGGCAGGCTGTCGGTAGAAGTCAATTTTTTTCCTGCGAGCAAAACATGATGCGGGCGGTATTCCTGGTACTTGCTATATAGCAAAACTTAAAGCAATGACGATGCCACCAAGGCTAACCTCAGTAGTGAGAGAAATCGTCACGGCTGTGTTATTTTCCCGCCCTCTGATTTGAAGAAAGCCGCCCTTGACTCGATGTCAAATGAGAACATAATAAGAACAAATTGTTGGACCGAACGCCGGCCGCGCAATTTCATATCGACGAATCCGCAGTTGGAATTCCCCTGACATCAGGGGAATAGAAAGATGTATTGCCTCATGACAGCCGCAGCCGCTCAGAACGATGAACCGCAGCTCGGTCTGTTCGAGGGCGACGCCAACGCCACGATCGGCGCGTTGCTTGCCGAGTTGCAATTCATCCGCGGCCAGTTGGCCCTTTGCGAGGCTGGAATGAGCGTCGGCTTCACCCGCGGCTGGGTTCCGACCTTTAACAGCGAAGGAGATGGTAATGTTTGAGTATTCGAGAGAGCCCCGGCCAAGAGATGGCGTTCTCAGCATCACCCAGGACGAGGCGAAGGCACTTTACGAATTCGTTGGCCATTTGAGCCGGCACGCCTTCGACATCTTCAAAGACGATGTGCCCGGCTTTCGTGGTAAGTCGCCCGATATGCGGCGGCATCTCGACAGCATGCGCGACCTGCTGGAAAACGTGATGGACTATCCAACGTTGGACGAGGAACTTTGCTGGGATGAGCCCAAACCGCTATTGACGGATGAAGTGCAGAACCTGCTGCTGACGGAGGTCGGCAACCGATCTGGCATTCGATTTCTTCAAATCGCGGTTTACTGGATTGAAGACCGATCAAGCTTTGGCACGCTCGAGCTTGCCGTCGACGACGAGGCGGGCGAAACTTGCGGCCTCTTCCAGGTCCAAGACCTTGCCGGTAAGCAGGTCGATTGCGGTCCCGGATGGACGCCATCCGGCGCCGATTTGGACGAAACGATCCGCATCTTCATCAATGCCTTTCCGTTGCAGCAACTTGAAGCGCGCAATGAGGAGTGCATCAACGAAATGCTTGAGGCTAAGATCGCCAAAAGCGCAGCCGAAGTTCAGCTCGCCTGAGATTCTGGGGCGGCAGGCGATGCCACCCGTCTCTTTAGACATTTGTGATATTCGATTGTCAAAAAGGGCAAATCAGTCCACCTTTTGCCTATGCCCGATATCACACGACCATTCGTGAGTGATGATGATCTGACCGGCACATCCGTTGTCAGGATGCCCTTCAGGCAGCTTTTCGGAACCTGGTCGGTGCTGCGACTGAGGCCGGATGGTCCGAGCGCGAGATCTTACTGGCGATCGCTGAGTTGGCGGACAATCAGTTGCTCTCGCTTGATGCCAATGACAACACGGACGCTCTGATCGCTCTCCTCAGACGACTGACGTAATCTGCGTTGCCGTGCGGATCAGCGGATAGATACGCGATCTCCTAGACTTGAATCGCTGTAAACATTGCCGCCGGATCAATGAAAATTCCTAGATTTCACCTTCAGCCTATCGATGTGAAGGTCCGGCACGTAGATCTCGCGCGCCTTCACGACAGCCCGCTCCCTCGCATCTGGACTACCGGGCGAACCATGGGCGAACTCATCACCACGACCGGTCGGCAGCTTGAACGCCTCGTCGTGATCGGCAAGTCCGGACAGGTCACTCGAGAGATCGAAGAGTTGCTGGGCGATCAGATGCACGACCTCCCCTTCCCTCTGGATACGGCCGTTGATCGCCATCATGCTGGATCCGAGTACGATGCGCCGACGGCGCTCGAAGAGTTTCGGCCAGACAACGATGTTTGCCGGACCGGTCTCGTCTTCGATGGTCAGGAACATCACGCCTTTTGCCGATCCCGGCATCTGACGCACCAGCACGAGCCCCGCGGTCATCAGCCAGCGGCCGTCGCGGGCCGACATCGCCTCCTCGCAGGTGACGATGTTGCGAGAGGCGAGATCCTTGCGCAGGAAGGCAACCGGATGGCTGCGCAGCGTCAGGCCTGTGTGGCTATAGTCGAGGATGACCTTGTGCCCTTCCGTCATGGGTCGCAGATCGACCTCAGGCTCTTGCTGTTCGGCGATGGTTTTCCTTTCGCGATCAGCCGCCGCAGCAAACAGCGGCAATGGCTCGTCCCGCAGCGCCTTGATCGCCCACAGCGCATCACGACGCTGCAGGCTGAGCGAGGCGAGGAAGGCATCTGCCTCGGCGAGCTGCACCAGCGATGCCGCCGGCACGCCCGATCCCGCCAGAGATCGTCGACGCTGTCGAACGGCTGGTCGGCGCGGGCGGCAACGATGCGGGCCGCATCAGCCTCCGCGAGGCCGTGAACCATGCGCATGCCAAGACGGACTGCATGACGGTCGCTTCCCTCGGTGCTTTCCAGCGTGCAGTCCCATCGCGAGCTGTTGACGCAGACAGGGTGGATCTCGACCGCGTGCTTACGGGCATCGCCGACGATCTGGGCGGGTGCATAGAAACCCATCGGCTGCGAGTTCAACAGAGCCGCGCAGAAGGCATCGGGATGATGGCACTTCACATAGCTTGAGGCATAGGCAATCAGCGCAAAACTCGCGGCATGGCTTTCGGGGAAACCGTAGGAGCCAAAGCCTTCGAGCTGCGAAAACGTCTTTTCGGCAAACTCGCGGGTATAGCCATTGCGCTCCATGCCGGAGACGAGCTTGTCCTTGAACTTCGAGACACCGCCGGTGAACTTGAAGGTCGCCATCGATTTGCGCAGCTGGTCAGCCTCGCCACCGGTAAAGCCGGCACAGACCATCGCGACCTTCATGGCGCTTTCCTGGAATAGCGGCACGCCGAGCGTCTTGCCAAGCACGGCCTCCAGTTCCGGGGTGGGATAGACGACCTCCTCCTTGCCTTCCCGTCGGCGCAGATAAGGATGGACCATATCGCCCTGGATCGGACCGGGGCGGACGATCGCCACCTGGATGACCAGATCATAGAAGGTCCGCGGCTTCATGCGCGGCAACATCGCCATCTGCGCGCGGCTTTCGATCTGAAACGTTCCGAGCGTGTCGGCCTTGCGGATCATTGCATAGGTCGTCTGATCCTCCTGCTCGATGTTGGCAAGGTCGATCGGTAAGCCCTTATGCGCCTCGATCAGCCTGAAGGCTTTGCTCATGCAGGTGAGCATGCCGAGCGCCAGCACGTCGACCTTCATGAACTTCAGTGCCTCGACATCATCCTTGTCCCATTCGATCACCTGGCGGTCGGCCATGCTCGCCGGCTCGATCGGCACCAGATCGTCAAGCCTATCATGGGTGAGGACAAACCCGCCGGGATGCTGGCCGAGATGGCGGGGGGCGCCCATCAGCTGTTGCGCCAGCTTCAGGGTCAGGGCAAGCCTGCGGTCGTCCGGATTGAGGTTCAGGTCGCGCAAGCCACGCTCGCTCACCAGCTCGTCGGACCATGACCACATGCCAGACGACAGTGCCTTGATCACGTCCTCCGGCAGGCCGAGCGCCTTGCCGACATCGCGGATCGCTCCCTTGGCGCGGTAGCGCGTGACGGTGGCGCAAAGTGCTGCCTTCTGATGCGTGTAGGTCCTGTAGATCCATTGAATGACCTCTTCGCGCCGCTCGTGCTCGAAATCGACATCGATGTCAGGCGGCTCGTCGCGCTCCTGGGAGACAAAGCGCTCAAACAGCAGATTGTTGGTGTCGGGATCGATGGAGGTGATGCCGAGAATATAGCAGACGGCGGAATTGGCAGCCGAGCCCCGCCCCTGGCACAGGATGCCCTGCGAGCGGGCAAAGCGGACGATCGAAAACACCGTCAGGAAGTAGGGGGCGTATTTCATGGCGCGGATGAGATTGAGCTCGTGGCGGACAACCTTCAACACCTTCTGCGGCAGGCCTTCGGGATAGCGGTGGGGCATGAATTCGCGCACATAGTGCTCGAGCGATTCCTGCGCCGTCTTGCCGGGGACAATCGCTTCCTCCGGATACTGGTAGGTGAGCTCCTCGAGTGAGAAGCGACAGCGCGCAACGACCTCCATGGTCCGGGCAAGCGCTTCGGGATAGCGCGGAAACAGCCGCTCCATCTCCTCCGGTGGTTTTAGATAGCGATCGGCATGGCGCTCGCGCTCGAAACCGACATCGTCGATGGTGGTGCCGGTGCGGATACAGGTGACGACATCCTGGAGCTGGCGGCGTGACGGTTCGTGGAAGAGGACATCATTGGTGACGACGGTCTTCACCTTGAACCGCGTGGCCATGTTGGAGAGCTCATGCAGACGCAGCTGATCGTTGGGGCGCCGGCGCAGGCAAAGGGCAAGGTAAGCCCGGTCGCCGAAGATGTCTCCCATCTTCCTGAGCTGCACGGCACAGGTCTCATCGGGAAGATCCGGCACCAGGATGCCGATCAGCCCCTCGGCATAGAGGGCGACATCGTCGAGAGAGAGGATGCACTTGGCCTTGCCGCCCCTACCCTTGCCAAGGGTGAGCAACCGCGTCAGACGGGAATAAGCGGCCCGATCCGTTGGATAGACCAGCATCGACATGCCATCCTCAAGGTCGAGCCGGCAACCGACCACCAGACGCAGGCCGGTGGCGCGAGATGCCTCCAGCGCCCGGACAATGCCGGCAAGCGAGTTGCGATCGGTAATCCCGAGCGCCGCGATCCCGAGCTCTTTTGCGGTCGCAAACAGGTCTGCGGCCGAGGAGGCGCCGCGCAGGAAGGAAAAGTGGGTGGTGACCTGCAGCTCGGCATAGCTCATGAGAAGATCCCATGCAGGAACCAGCGGTGCGAGCCGGTGGCGGTATCGACACCATCGCCCGAGCGGAAGATCCAGAGGCGCTTGCCGGCCTCGTCCTCGATGACGAAATAGTCGCGCACCGCCTCATATTCCGAGCTTCTCGTCCACCACTCGCCAAAGATCCGCTCGGGTCCGTCGGCTCGCTTCACCCGCAGGCGCTTGCCGCGCCAGGTGATCGACACAGGCGGATGGTCGGGCAAAAGTGCGATGACCTCGATCGGTTCGGGTTGGGCCAGTAACCGCACCGGCCTTGGCCAGTGCAAGGTCCAGCATGCCGAAACCTCTCCTGACAATGCACCCATCAGCCGGACGCTGCGTTCGGGCACATCGCTGGCAACGGGGCCAAGACGATAGACACGCTGACCGCGATTGCCGATGACGTCGATCAAGGGTGCGATATCGACAGTTTCCTCCTCGATCAGCGAGGATGCTTTCTGTGCTTCCGCCAGCGGCTCGGTCATCACGGCGACGAGTGACAGCTTCTCGATACCGAAACCCGGTTCGATCTTCTCGATCCGGTCCCTGAAGAGCTTTGTCAGCCAGGCGACGTCGCGGGCGGCCCTTGCCGTGCCGGCGCGGATCGCCTGGAGCGTGTTGTCGACCTTGTGGACGATCAGATCGATGCGGCGCGCGCCCAGTCCGCGCTTCTGCAGCTCGAGACAGAGCTGCGCGACCAGCCGGGTCATGTATTTCTCGATGGTTTCGGGCGCGCCGATCGGCTCGGCAAAGGTGCGGCTGACCTCGATCAGCTCTGCCGGCCGGATCGGATCGATCGGTTCCGGCAGTCGACCATAAAGTTGATCGAGACGGCGACCGATCTCCGGACCGAAGCGAAGGGCAAGCGGCGCACGCGGCGTGGCGGCAAGCTCCCCGATCCGCTGGAAGCCAAGGGTCCGCAGGCTGGTGACGATTTCTGGCGCCAGCCGAAGGAACGAGAGCGGCAGGCGCTCGACGAACCGCGCGATCTCACCGTACGGCACGATGACGGTATCATGGCTTCCTGCTCGCGCCACGGCATGCGCGGCACCCCAACTGTCGGCGATAGCAACACGGGCCGTCAGACCCCTTGCATGAAACCTGTTGACGATGCCGGACAGCATCAGCGACTCGCCACCCTGGAGATGATCGGCGCCTTCGGTGTCCATGACGATGCCATCGGGCGCATCCATGGCGACGATCGGCGAATAATGCGTGAGGGCCCAAAGCGTGATGCGCTCAAGGGCTGCCGTATCGGCAACTGGATCCGCATCGATCATCTGCAGGCCGCGCACGATCGCCTGCGCCTTGGCGGCCGGCATTCCCACGCGGATACCGGCTTCCCGGGCCTTTACATCGGCAGCAGAAATCCAGCGCTTGGAGCCGCTCCTGGCGACGACGACAAGCGGCTGATCAAGCGACAGTTCTTTTGCGCCATCCGTCCGCCGGAGCCGCTCGATCGTCAGCTCCGGCAGATAGATGGATACGACCCGTGGCATCGCACGCTCCTACGACAAACTCAGCGCACTCACCCGCCTTCACTCTGAGAAGTTCCAGCAGCCATCGTGACCGCGCGAGGCCTGGAACCGGTAATTCCTCCGATGGCATGACGCTCACCCGCCACCGCGTCGTCGATGCCGTCGGCTGCCCGAAATCCGAGGCCTCCGTCTGGCGCCGCCAGCGCCTGACCACCAGGCCCATCGTCCCGGTTTTTTCCGCGGCAAGCTGCAGGCGCCTTGATGCCGTCATCGGCAGTCGGACCAGTTCGCCGACGACGGCGCCAAGGCCGCCATAGCCAAGCCCCTCCTCCATGCTGGCGAGCACGTCCTGTTCCCTATCGGCCTCGACGAACACCACCCGATCGGGATGAAGGCCAGCCTGCGCCAATGCCGGAAAGAACAGGTCCGGACGCGTTAGGCACCAGAGGATCTGGCCCTTGGTCCTTGCTGCGATCCCGGCGACACAAAGGGCCGCCGCCGCGCCATCGACGGTCCCTGCCCCGCCACCGGCAAATTCATGCAGGGCGCCATAGGCGAGACCCCCACCTGGCAACACGGCATCGATCTCCGGCACGCCGAAGGCAAGACAGCCGCGACTTCTCGCAGCGCCGCCCTCGAGCGAGGCGATGCGGTCGCGCAGATCCAAAATCACCCTGTCGCGGGCAGCAGTCGTCATTCACGGGTCCCTATGAGGTCGTGTTGGGCATCGACATGATCCAGCTCAATGCATATGTTCACTATCTGTTCCGTTTCGATCCGTGAGTCAAGCGACCAAAAATGGGAGAGATATCCCCCTATTTTAGTGGGGTTCGGGATTCGCATTGGGAATCATGGACATGACTTCGAATGTCCGTTGACGGAAAGCGTCAAAAATTTGCACCTCTCGGCCTGCAAGACCCGCCCGTTGGCATTCCATCGTTTCGTCGGCTACGATGTCCACCAGCTTCAAGGGGGAAGGATCGCCGATGTGCAACCTGTACCGCATGGAAGACAAGGACTGGGTGAATAAGTGGGCCCAGGATGCCGAGAGCCTGATCAACCAGATGCCGGCCTATCAGATGAACCCGGACCAGATGGGGCCGATCGTCCGGAACACTGCCGATGGCAAGAAGCAGCTCATCCATGCACGCTGGGGACTTCCCTCTCCCAGGTTCGTCCTTGAAAAGGCAGCCCAGGCCAAGGCCGAAAAACTGCGGGCGAAGGGCGCGGAGGTAGACTTCGATGCTCTGTTACGCGATCAGGCAGATCGCGGCCTCACCAATGTCCGCAATTTCAAGCTTCCGCACTGGAAACGCTGGTTCGGGGTCGAGAACCGGTGCCTGGTGCCGGTCACCAGCTTTGCCGAACCGGATCCGGCAAGCCAGCAGGATGGCGGCAATGTTCCGAATGCATGGTTTGCCCGCGACGACAGCAAGCCCCTGATGTTTTTTGCCGGCATCCATGTTCCGCAATGGACATCGGTGCGCAAGGTCAAGGATGGGCTGACGACTGACGATCTCTATGGCTTCCTGACCACCGATCCCAACAATCTCGTGAAGCCAATCCACGACAAGGCAATGCCGGTGCTGCTGCTGACGAAGGAAGAGACCGACATTTGGATGACCGCACCGTGGGATGAGGCGAAGGATCTTGCTCGTCCGTTACCCGATGATGCGCTGATCGTTGCATCGCGCGAGAAATATGGGTCGAACATTGTGACGAAGGAAGGCGAATTAGTCAGCCCATCAGACTTGCTGTAGCGTGCGGTCTGTCGACAGCTCAATGCAGCGAATCCGATCTCATCGATCGACTGTTGGAGGATACTGGTTCATGAACTTGGCTTTGATTGTCAATTGACTTGCGGAATAGGCGACCAACAGAGAACAGGCGCGCAGGACCGTTCAGACGAGCCCAATGGTATTTTCCTTCGTGAGTGATGCTCTCGGCTCCCTTGCAGGAAGGCGAAACGGTGGCTAATTTGCGAATCCATGGTGATGCGAGGGAGGGGCAACGGTGGCCTACGATTGGAGTGGCGTCAGAACGCGACGGGTCAAAGCGCTTAAAATTGTGTTTTCTGCGACAATTACGTTGGCAGCTCTTGCCATGCCATCAATGATCCTACTTAGCCACCTTCACTAGCGGCAGCGTCGATTTCCACGCAACGGCACATTCCGCACTCCGCGTGCAAACAAAGCGCGTGTCGACTTGCTGGAGGTCGAAAAATCTCCGGTCCCGCCGTATTGGAGTTGCTATATCGTGGCATCTGGGCGAGACGGATGATATGAGGCAAGCCTTCACCATGCTGACGATGGCGCCGGTTCCGGCACGAACATCTCCGGGACCTCAAGATCTGCAACGCGGCTGGTGGTTAGCGACCTTGGACGAACTGCGAACCGCGCGACGCGACGCCAAATACAGGAGGCGGACCATATCGCCATCGAATGCGCGCGCAACGGCCGGATGACAATGGTCGTCGCACCGCAGGGTGCAGTTCCTTGCTAATTCTACCGGCGGCCGGACTGCCGGCTCACCTACGATCCATCAGATACCATAACGGCGATCGAGTTCTCTGAGGGCAGCCTGCACTTCATCGATCGGGACCGGCTCTGGTGTTCCTGGCACCTGGCGGAGGGCAGGTTTTGAATTGACAGCGTAAAAGTCCGACGCCCAGGCGGCGAGGATCGCCCGCTTGTCGTCCACGGAAAGAGCTGGTGCTCTCACCACGTCGATTGGCCTCCGAAACTGCCTGCCCTGAAGCAGGACCGCTGGTCCCACTGCCATCGCATTGTTGGCGACCTGCTGAAGTATATCGTGCATCATCCGACCACCTCACAGAACGTGCGGATCCTTGTCTCGCCGCAAGCGCGCCGCAGCGATCACATTGGTTTCCGGCGCCAGCAGATCGTGCTTCTCAGCGAAGGCGGCAAACAGGCCGCGCGCGGTCTCGGCTTCGATCTCACCGCGTAGCGCGGCACTGCATGCCTTGAGCGCGACGGAATGCGCGCCATCCCTCTGTGAGGCCGGCCAATCGACGAGGTGCCGGTAGGCGTCCATGACACTGCGGACCTCTGCCGGAAAGCCGAGGCCGACAAGAATAGAAACAGGCTGTCTGAACATATCGGGTTTCATCGCTCTCTCCTTTCCAACCCGGAATGTCGATGGGCGCCGTCGCAACGGCGCCCTCTTTGAGCGGACAATGTCGATTAAGCCGCCTTCTGCGCTTCGATCTGCGCCGGAGCAGCAGAGGTCAAAGTCGGGCCGCTCTCGATGGTGATTTTCCGCGGCTTCATTTCCTCTGGGATCTCACGAACCAAGTCGATCGACAGCAGACCATTGCTCAGATCCGCTCCGTTCACCCTGACATGATCGGCCAGCTCGAACCGGTGTTCGAACGGCCGGCCGGCAATGCCGCGATGCAGGTAGCCTTCGTTTGCAGCTTCCTGCTTCTTGCCGGTGACGGTCAGCAGATTCGACTGGAAGGTGAGGTCGAGATCGCCCTGGGCGAAGCCAGCCACCGCGATGGAAATCCGGTAGCCGTCATCGCCGGTCTTGACGATGTCATAGGGCGGCCAGTCGCTGATCGACCGAGCGCGCTGGGCATTTTCCAGAAGATTGAAGACCCGGTCAAAGCCGACGCTCGAGCGGAAGAGAGGTGCGTAGTCGTAAGATGTTGCCATAGCCATATCCTCCTTGAAGCAACATGGGGTACGGAAGCGCCGAAAGACGGCGCCTCCAGCAAGGCCAGCCCTTCATCAGCGGCTGGCCGCAATCGATTTGGTTTTTGAGAATTTAGGATTCAAGAGCGCCGTCCGAAAAAATTTAAGGCCGCGCCGACGGGCTGAAACCCATTGCTCAGTCGAGTTCATAAACAGCGGCATTGTCCTGGATATCGCGCAGCCCTTTGTAAGATGCGTGCCGCAGATTGCCGTCGTCGGTCCAGCCACGGAATTCGATCTCGGCGATCAGCGTCGGCTGCGCGAAGACGTAGTTCTTACCCTTCAGCGGCACGACCGGCGTCCTCGTCTTCAGTTTGTCGAGCGTCTTCTTCAGATACGCCGCATCTTTTTCCTTGAAGCCCGTGCCGACGGCGCCGACATAGACCCAATCGTGGTCGCGGCGAGCTGCCAGTAGCAGGCTGCCGATCCCGCCGCGGGCAACCGCCGACTGCTCGTAGCCGACGATCATGAAACTCTCGCTTTGCACGCATTTGATCTTCAGCCAATCTCCTGTCCGGCCCGAGCGATAGGGACTGTCGCGATGTTTGGCGATGATGCCTTCCAGTCCAAGCGAACGGGCATTGTCGAGGAGCTCGGCGCCATCACCTTGCACCTCCTCGGAAAGCTGGATCGCGCCGACCGCACCATCGAGCAGGTCAGTGAGCAGATGCCGGCGCACCGAGAGTTCGGTTTTTGTTAGATCATGCCCGTCGAAATACAAAAGATCGAAGGCAAATAGGACGGATTCGCTCGATGCTCGTTTGCCGCCGCGCCCGCCGAGCGAGCGCTGCAGGGCGCCGAAGTCCGAGCGGCCCTGGGCATTGAGAACCACAACTTCGCCATCCAGGATTGCCGTCCCGACTCCGAGCTCTTTGGCAGCCGCCGCAATCGCGGGAAACCGATGTGTCCAGTCGTGACCGCCGCGGGTGAGAATCAGCACGCCATTGGGCTCGATATGGATAGCGAGGCGATAGCCGTCCCATTTGATTTCGTAGGCCCAGTCGGGGCCGGACGGTGGCATGGTCTTCAGCAACGCCAGGCAAGGCTCGATGCGGTCTGGCATCGGTTCGAAGGGAAGGTTCGGCTGCGCCGGGTTTCTTTTGCGTCGCGGTTGGGATTTTGCGGTAAGGCTGCCGTCCTGCAACAGGGGCTTGGCGTGTCTACTCATTTGCCCGCCCGAGTTTCGGCGGCGACCGACTTCTTCAGGGCATCCATGATGTTGATAACGTTGCTCGGAGGAGGCGCTGACGCCGGCGCTTTGGCTTTGGCCTTCGATGGCTTCTTCAGCGCCTTTTTCTTCTCGGCGATGATATCGAGCAGACGGTCCTGAACCGGGTCGCTCACCATTTTCGGGTTCCAGTGCTGGGTCTGCTTTTTGATCAGTTGCTGCACCAAGGGCATCATGTCCGAATCCGCCGATTTGTCGCCGATGCCCGCAAAATAGGTGTCCTCGTCACGGACTTCATCCCCGTAGCGCAATGTCCAAAGCACGATACCCTTGCCGCGCGGCTCAAGCATGACGGCGCGCTCCCGGCGGGCGATGACCAGCCGGGAAATGCCGACCATGTCCTGGGCTTCCATCGCGTCCCGGATGACCGAGAACGCTTCCTGGCCAACAGGATCGTTCGGCGAGAGATAATAGGGCGTATCGAGCCAGATCCATTCGATACCGTCACGCGGCGTGAAGATAGAGATATCGATGGTCTTCGTGCTGTCGAGTGCAACGTTTTCGAGTTCCTCGTCTTCCAGCATGACATAGTCATTCTCGCCGCGCTGGTAGCCCTTGACCTCGTCCTCTTCCTTGACCTCCTTGCCGGTGACGGAATCGACATAGTGGCTGACCACGCGGTTTTGGGTCTCGCGATTGAGGGTATGGAAGCGAACCTTGTCGTTTTCGGAGGTTGCCGGCATCATCTGCACCGGACAGGTGACCAGTGACAGCTTCAGATAGCCTTTCCAGTGGGGGCGAAGAGCCATGGTATCCTCCAATCAACTGGCACGGCGGGCAGTTGCAGCGGCCCGTTTCGCCTTGGTGGCGGCTGCGGGCTTTGTCGCCTTTTGCCGGCTGGCACTTTTATTGGCGTTGGCGGCAGTGGGCTTCGATCCCGTCTTGCCGCCGATACCGGCGCTCTCCCGAAGAGCCTGCAGCAGATCGCTCGGTTTCGATGCGACCGGCGCTTTCTTCTTGGGCAGCGATCGCCCTTCGATTTTCGCCTTCACCAGCTCGGCAACGGCCGCCTCGTAGCGATCGTCGAATGTGCTGGCGTCGAAGCTGCCCTTTTTGGTGCCGATGATGTGCTCGGCGAGCTCCAGCATTTCGCCCTGGATCTTCAAATCCGGTAGCTCCTCGAAGGCCCCGGTCGAGGAGCGCACCTCGTAGTCGAAGTTGAGCGTCGTGGCGATCAGGCCCTTGCCGTGCGGCCGGATCAGCACCGTGCGCATGCGACGAAAGAGGACAGTGCGCGCAATGGCGGCGACTTTCGCTTTTTTCATGCCGTCCCGCAGCAGCACAAATGCATCGGTGCCCATCTTGTCGGGTGCAAGATAATACGGTTTGTCAAAATAGACGTCGTCGACTTCCTTGCAGGGGATGAACGCATCGATCTTCAGCGTCTTGTCGCTGTCGGGCACCGCGGCCGCGACCTCGTCCGGCTCAAGGATGATATACTGGCCATTTTCGATCTCGTAGCCTTTGACCTGGTCGTCACGTTCGACAGGATCGCCGGTCTCGGTATCCACGAACTCGCGCTTCACCCGATTGCCGGTCTTGCGGTTAAGCGTGTTGAACGCAATCCGCTCCGACGTTGATGCCGCTGTGTAGAGCGCCACCGGACAAGCAACCTCTCCGAACTTGATGAAGCCTTTCCAATTCGCTCTCGGGGCAACCATGACGCCAACTCCTGACACAACCCATGCGATTCAAGCGAATCAGCAAGGAATTGTTCCATGTCGAAACGAATCATTTTTCAATGGCTTAGCCCCTCGGACGCTCGCCTCTTGCGAGCCGCATCTAGACGCCTGATTTGCATGCATCTTTTGGAAGCCACGCGCGTTTAGCCATGCAGCAACGAGAAGGACTCCTGCCATGACCAAGCGCAAACTGATCGACACCGGTACCGACAAACGCTACGTCCGCCGTGATAAGGGCGACCACAAACGCTGATCAAGCCGGTGAAGCTCGCCACCTACAATGTCAATGGCGTCAACGGCCGCCTCAACGTGCTGCTTCGGTGGCTGGACGAGGCGAAGCCGGATATTGTCTGCCTGCAGGAGCTGAAGGCGCCAGACGAGAAGTTTCCCCGGCGCGAGATCGAACGTGCCGGCTATGGCGCCATCTGGCACGGCCAGAAATCTTGGAACGGCGTGGCGATCCTCGCCCGCGATCAGGACCTGCGCGAAACCCGCCGCGGACTTCCCGGCGACCCCGACGACGGTCACAGCCGCTACATCGAGGCGGCGATCGATGGCATCATCGTGGGCTGTCTTTATCTTCCGAACGGTAATCCCGCGCCAGGCCTCAAGTTCGACTACAAGCTCCGTTGGTTTGAACGCTTGCAGTCGTATGCTGCGGAGCTGTTCGAACTCGAGGTGCCGGTCGCCCTTGTCGGTGACTTCAACGTCATGCCGACCGATCTCGACGTCTATGCCCCGGAGCGCTGGCGGGATGATGCCCTGTTCCGGCCGGAAGTACGCGCCGCCTATGCCGAACTCGTCGCCATGGGCTGGACGGATGCTATCCGATCACTGCATCCAGACGAGCGGATTTATACGTTCTGGAAGTATTTCCGGAACGCCTTCGCCCGTGATGCCGGTCTGCGCATAGACCATTTTCTGCTGAGCCCTTCCCTGCGCGAACGGCTGATAGCGGCTGGCGTCGATAAGTTCGCGCGTGCCTGGGGGCACACGAGCGATCACGCGCCTGTCTGGATTGACCTCGATGATCGGTAGCTTACACCCCACGGTGATCCCGAGCTTAGGCGTGAGCTGAGTGGGAACCTGTATATGTTCAACCTCGGTCGCAAAGATTTCAAAAGGAGTGGCGCAATGCCTGCCGAACAGGACTTCGATGCCGGGTGGATTCCCACATTCCGCCCGACGCGTAGCGCCAGCCCGTTCACTGGTGACAGCTCTGCTTTAATGTGGAACGGCGCGCGTGGGAAATGATAGGCCAATCAAATGTACTCGCGTCGAGGAAGCGAGGAACTATTCGAAGCTGCGCCCGTTAAGTCTGCGCGAGTCATTAATCCCTTCCGGTCAACTCGCTCCCACAACTTCGGCCCGGCTTCAGCCCGGGCCCTTTTTTTCGGAGAATGACGTTGGAAAGAGGTGACGCTGAGGGTGAGAACTTCAAGCGCTGGACCGCAAACGAGGCACCTGTTCGGACAGAACAGGGTGTTCGTTGCTTGCCACACGTCCCTCCTGATCATGCAACGCCCTTTCCGCCGGTAACGCCATAGACCTCGCCATTGATGAAGCTCGCCTCTTGAGAGGCGAGAAGGACAAACACAGGCGCCAACTCCACGGGTTGGCCAGGCCGACCGAAATCGCTGTCCTTGCCGAAGTTCTCGACCTTTGCGTCGGGTTGGCCCCCACTTGGCTGAAGTACCGTCCAGACTGGTCCGGGTGCGACTACGTTGGCTCGAATACCGCGTTCGATCAACTGCTTGGCAAGCGCTTTCGTATAGGCGACGATGCCGGCCTTCGTGGTCGCATAGTCGAGCAAGATTGGCGATGGCTGGTATGCTTGGATAGAGGCGGTCGTAATAACCGACGCGCCCGAAGGCAAATGAGGCACTGCAGCCTGCGCAATCCAGTGCAGCGCATACAGATTGGTCTTCATCGTCTTGTCGAAGTCCTCTGTCGACAGCTCCTCGATCGTTTCGCGGTATTGCTGCCGGCCAGCGTTGACGACCAGGATATCGAGACCGCCCAAATCTGAAACCGCCTTCTCAACCAAATCGCGGCACCAGGCTTCTTGCTTGATGTCGCCTGGGAGCGCGACCGCCTTGCGGCCTTCTGCCTCGATCAGCTGGATCACCTCTCTTGCATCCGACTCCTCATCTGGGAGATAGGAGATAGCGACGTCGGCGCCTTCGCGGGCAAAAGCAATCGCTGCCGCGCGACCAATTCCGGAATCGCCACCAGTCACCAGGCCCTTTCGGCCAACGAGTTTGCTGGAACCCCGATAACTCTCTTCACCATGGTCGGGAACGGGCTCCATCTTGCGAGCAAGGCCGGGTGCTCCTTGTGGCTGGTACGAGAAGGGCGGCGCAGGATAGAGTTTGCGAGGGTCGTTTAAAGTCGTTTGGTCCTTCATGATCCACCGATTTCTGTTGCTGTTTCCTCAGGCTGACATGTTGGCGAACGCGCGCGATCACGGCTTGTTCCCTGCACGCCGCGGTTTGGGAACAAAGCTTCCCCACGGCCGTTCGTTCTCAAGATCAAACAGAGGAGGAAATGCCATGCCTCGTGGCGATAAATCCAAATACACGGACAAGCAGGAACGCAAGGCCGATCACATCGCTGAAAGCTATGAGGATCGGGGAGTATCGGAGAAAGAAGCAGAGCGGAGAGCCTGGGCAACCGTCAGTAAAGACGATGGCGGCGGCAAGAAGGCCGGCGGAGCCGGACAAGGCAAACGCACCGGCCATCCCGCCGCGCACAAAGGCGGCGAAAAAGGTGGCAAGGCCTGCTGCGGCGCGCACCGCCGCCGAGCGTTCAACGTCGGCGAAGAAGGCGGCGGCGACCCGCAAGCGCAATGCCGCCCATCACGCGCACCACTAGGAAGTTTGCTCGGCGGACGGCAACTGCCGAGCGGAAACAGGTTGAGAGCAATCAGCATTCAATACGAAATCAAACGGAGGAATAACCCATGGATCACAGCAATCACATACGACTAACTGAAGATGAACTCACACAAGCCAATCTGGAAGGCACATCGATCTATGGAGCCGATGACCACAAGGTTGGTACGGTTGATCACGTGCATGGTGCCGGCATTGGCAGCAGCGTCGTGATCGACGTCGGCGGCTTCCTTGGCATCGGGGCAAAGCCGGTATCGGTTCGAGTGACCGATCTCGATTTCATGCGCGACGAAAGCGGCGAGATCCACGGCGTGACATCTTGGACCAAGGATCAACTAAAGGCGATGCCGGAGCACCGCGATTAGAAAGCCAGATGGGAACCGGGCGCAAACGCCGGGTTTCCGTTGGCCAGACACACCGTGGCCAATCGTTAGAAGTGCTGCGTCCGGTCGAGATCGGCGGCATTTTCCTCAGCGATAGGGCGTCTGCAAGCGGAGCCATCACACTATAAAGGTCAATCGTCATGCTCGACCATATTTTGCCGTGCGCACCGGCTCGGTTATTCTCCGGCGGTCCGGGCTGGGATGATAAGGGAACCACTCGCATGCGCTAAAGTTTACCTCAAGCAGCCCACGAAGGAGATGAGGGATCAAATGAAAAACGCATCGAAAAACCTTGCTGAAGAATATCTGCGTCTCGGCGGTCGTCGCCTCGCCGTAATCGACGACAACCTTGGCTCGTCGCGCGATTGGAAAGGAGATCCTCCAGAAGCCGCCAGGTTCTGGAAAGAGCAAATCGCCTGCCTATCCGACCGGGAAAAGCGCGACGTCCAGACTTTCCTGCCGTCGATCAATGACGAAAGAGACGAGCCAGCATCTAAATGACGAAGAAAATCTCAATCGGTGCAAGCTCATCACCCAGACTCATGGAGGAAAGTCCTGCATGAATATCGAGGAAATCATCTTTCCGCCGAGTGGCTGGGTACCGAACAACCAGCGGTTCCCTGTTTTAATTTACAGGGATGCTTTGCCGACCGGAGGATCGTCAGCAGATTTCGAGACCCTGTTCGCCATGAACGGATGGACTGGCATTTGGAGAGACGGCGTCTTTGATTATCAGCATTACCATTCCGGAGCCCACGAGGTTCTGGGTGTCGGATGTGGCAGCGCCACTTTGCTGATCGGCGGCCCGGAAGGACAGCCGATCGAGGTCTCAATGGGAGACTGCTTGATCCTTCCCGCTGGCGCAGGGCACCAGAATCTTGGCTGCTCCTCAGACTTCGAGGTTATCGGCGCTTATCCGGAAGGTCAGCATGCCGACATTCAGACCGACGCTGCCACGACCGACATGCTGGCTATGATCTCGTCATTGCCAGCGCCGGTTACCGATCCCATTCAAGGTTCGTCAGCGGGGCTCGTCGAGAGCTGGCGTTGAATGCCGGGGCAGAAGCCGCTCAAAGATGGGATTTTACGCGTTGATGCTTTGTCGGCCCGTAGTGTTTCGGTTGTGACAAGGGAGAACGACACTGCAAAAGGCATTTAGATCGGGCGAGCGCAGCAAAATAGCGCGGAAGCTCGCTTCGGAATAAAATCCCGCCCGGTTGGTGATTTGCCCACCGGTTGGAGGGATGCGGTCGAAGAGCGGCGCAATCCCCAGGCAAAGGCCGGATGCGAACCGTTGAATGACAACAGACGCCCGAAGCGATTGTTCATACCGAAATAAGCGCTACCTGCCGATGGCATCGAAGGGCGCCGACAGGCGGATGCAGAGCCCATCGGGTAGCCACTCGCGCGTTATACTGAGTTTCAGGCTCTGTCCTATCATTTGCTCAAGCCTTGCCCCGAAACCCATCGCGCCGCGCTCAGCTCCATGTTCTGAAGGGGAGTTGCTCTCTAGCCAGACGATGTTGACGGTCTCGTCTTCGATCGCAATCGTGATGGACAATTTTCCATCTTCAATTGACAGGGCGCCATATTTTGCCGCGTTCGTCGCCAATTCGTGAAATAGAAGCGCGAGGTTGGTGATTTTCTCTCGGCTGACCTCGACATCGCGCCCGTTGAGCTGCCACTGATCTAAGCCGTCCTGTCCATAGGGGGCGAGAATATTCGACAGGAGCTGAAATAGCGTGGTCTGCCTGTCGCCAATCCTGTCCTCGTGGCCCAATGCAGGCAGCGTCATCTCGTGTGCCCGCGACAGAGCCATCAACCTGTCCCTCATGCGCGTGGCCAAATCGGCGGGCGTTTGCGCCGACCTGGCTGCAAGACCAATGAGTCCGCTTGTCAAGGCAAACAGGTTCTTCACGCGATGATGCATTTCACGCAGGAGAAGTTCCTGGTGCTCGGCTGCTCGCTTTTTTTCCGATATGTTGCGAGCGATCTTTGACGCGCCGATGACCTTTCCGCTGCCATCCCGTACGGGTGAGATGGTAAGCGATATGTCGATCAGACTACCGTCCTTGTGCCTTCGTATCGTCTCGAAATGATCGACACGTTCCCCTGCACGGATTCGGGCAAGGATTGCGGGCTCCTCGTCGAGCCTATCTTCGGGGATGACGATTGTGATCGGCTGGCCAATCGCCTCTTCTGCCGTGTACCCAAAAAGACGCTCTGCGCCCTTGTTCCAGGTCGTGATGATACCGAAGAGACTTTTGCTGACAATCGCATCTTCTGAGGATTCCACGATGGCGGCGAGGAAGGCGGCCGCATCAGGTTTGAGTTGAGCTACTTTCGCCGCAGATTCCGGGTCGGCAAGCCTGCCTTGGGCAAATCTGGAGTGCTCATCACCACTGGAAATTGACATTTTGGCCCGCCCCTATGGTTGTTCGGAATCTGGACGTGATGAATCACCCTAACACTTGGAACATAGCGCCTTTCGCTTCCAATGACACCACCAGCCGCACCGCGCGGCTCCAAAATCATATGAGGCACTTTCGCGACGATGAGGATATCTCGATTGCCGACACTCTTGGTTTTGACGATTCCACGACAGCGTTTTGTCGTCGGTCTGATCGCTAACCATGGCTACCACGGTTCAGATGTGCGCTTGAGTTTGCATTTCGGCCGGCGGAACTTTTTGCTACCCTATCGACTTGCTGGTCAAAATATTGAGGAGATCGATCGATGGGAACGCAGCGTCCTTTCGAACGGCGGCGACCTCTAAAGGGCTCCGCGTATTCATTGGCCGACTTCCGGGCAAAATACGGCCTCGACGAAATGACGGCGGAAGACTTCTTTATCAGGTTCGGCCCCTCCTCGATCGAACTCGATCTGCCCATGGCGGCAAAGCACCACGCGCCTTGAGCCGAAGAAATGAGGCCAGCGTCGAGCGCCGGTGTTCCCTTAAACTCCTCGATGATTTCATCGGCCTCCGCGATGATCCCTTGGATGGCCTCGCAGGTCTTGCCACGAGCAGGCTTTCCGATAATCTCAAACACTTGCTCCAACCGCTCGACGTGACCCTGGGTCTCATCGCGATGGTGCAGGAAGCCGTCTTTGCCGTCCTGTGCCTGGGCGGCACGCGCCATTTTCGGCAATGCTTTGAGGATTTGCTTTTCCGCGTAATAGATGTCTTTGAGAGTATCCACGAACAGATCGTTCAAAGTCTTTTCAGAGGTCATGGTGTTCTCCGTCGAATTTGGATTATCCGGTTCAGACTGCGGGCTGTGCCCGCAGCCGATCCTGGAAAGGTGGCAGAAGCACGCATGCGCGGGCTTCTCGATGAACGTGATCAGGCTTTCTTATGACTCTGCTGACCAGTTTTTGCCTGCTGATCGTGAGAGCCCGCGCTGCTCCCGCTGCTTGACCGATGCTCGTTGTGCGACGAAGCCTGCTTCGTGTCGGAGTTCTTGCGGCTTTGTTGGCCGGCCTTGACGTGCTGGTCGTGGGATCCACCTTGGTTCGCCATGATGTTTTCTCCTCTTGTGTGATTGCGAGACCTCCTCGGTCTCGTCCTTAAAACAGCCGGTCAGAAATTTGGTTCCTAAACGATTGCTAAAAAAACGCCGTCACTGCCATGCCGGCGACGGCCAAAGACATGGCGAGGCACGAAGCCCAACCAAATGTTTTCAAAACGCCTTTGACAACAAACTGCTTCATGACTTTTGGATTGGAGGCGATCAGCATCAGGATCACCATGACGGGGACGGCGACCACACC
>Ga0105239_10002421_pt1 | contig 23767 bp, 25 predicted proteins | sample KBSC44metaG_FD_92761 | JGI IMG/M metagenome (GOLD analysis project Ga0105239, IMG submission 92761) | Corn rhizosphere microbial communities from Kellogg Biological Station, Michigan, USA - KBS C4-4 metaG | ecosystem: Host-associated > Plants > Roots > Rhizosphere > Soil | place: Michigan, USA...
ATATTACGATGCAACTGCGCGCCAGAACGGCGCCGTGTCGCAAAAAAGCGTGGGGAACGACGCGGACGGTCTCATCGTGATGGCGGAACCATACAGATCCCTGGTCATCGAGGAGTGTCCGGGGCTGTCCGCTTGTCAACTATTCCAGGGCGCCGGGGTCCAATTTGTTTCTGATGTTGCGCCACACTGGAGGGCGAAGTCCTTGGTGGTCAACGGTGGTCACCTAATTTTGGGCGTCCTGGGTGCGAAAAGACAGTGCGAATTTGCACATGAGCCGGCGAAAGATCCAGAGATCTTAGAACTTCTCACTGGATGCCACGAAGAATACAACGTCCTTGCATCGGAGGCCACAAGCAAATATTGTGCAACCACGCGGGCGCGCTTCGCGAATCACCCTCCGCACATCCTGCGCGTGCTCCGAACACGTGATTTTGGCGGGTCTAGGCCGGAAGACCACCCCTGGAGGCTTCTGCCCTAGTAAGACACCCATTTTGTTCTAGAATGGCTTGCCACAAGTGCATTGTAATCTGTCATCCGAAAACTTGGATCACATGTCCGAGATTATCAGATTGAGACCGCGCCCGCCGTACCTGCGGAGATAACCTCCGAATTTCGCGCCGTTGTACATTTTTTTGAGGTCACCCACATGCGGGAACTTCAGAGGTCATCAAACGACAGGGCGGTTGACGGCTCGTGTGGTCATTGGTCTTATCTGTCACCCCCGCCGGCGTAGAGGTAAACACAACCTCCTTTGCAATGAACGAGGCGAGCAAGCGCCCTCTGAAGGCCCCTCGCAACACGATATAAAGCCGTCGTCTACAACAACGTGTTCTTTTACCGCACACTTCCCATTGGTTTTGCTGTACCAGGTCTTCCCCCTCAGATTGCTACCCTGGTACCGTACGATATGACTCCCTTTGTTGACCTACGAGACGTAACACGGGCTCAAAGCCCTTTGCCTTCCATGAGAGAGTTGTTGGCCCAATCCCCACCGACGCCGCCTATTTTGCGCTCGAAAAACCCATCATCGGTTTCCACATCCGGTTTGACCAAACGTGCGCCTCTCGTCTACAAATCTGTTTTCGGGGAAATCGACTCAATGGCCGCCCAGGCCAATTTCCTCGCCAGTTTGGAACAGCAGTTTCAGCAGTTCAGCCCCCTATACTTTCCCGTGTCGCCTGGTCCCAGCGACGACGAACCGACTAGCCCGGCCGGGACCATCTTCGCTGCTCCCCAGTACCAGCTGAACGTGCTTCAGCACCCCACACGCGTGCGATGCTGCGGTCTTGGCGACAAAGGTACTAGCATCCCCCCTCGACGCGCTGCCCAATCTTGCTGACGTTCTGTAGACAGGCGGAACATGAACCCGTTTCCAATTGTGGAGCTACTCAACGTCAACGCCCACGACCCGAGCAGGTAAGCGAAAGAAATCTCACGGTGTTCGCGCGCTCCCCTTCCTGACCATTGGCGTCAGGGAAAATACGCCTCTGTTGCTTCTTTTGAGCTGCTGTTTGCTCAACGAGGCCGACGGGAAAACGGTCGATTTTGTTGCCCGACGCGGCGGGGATCCCCTGCATGCGTTGGTGGGTAACAAGGTGGTGGGCTGGCGGAGGCTTGAGGATGAGCGTGGCGTCAGAAAGAATATGTTTGTGTTTCCGGATCTCTGCATCAGGGCACCCGGTCGATGGCGTTTGCGTTTCAGTCTCGTCAATTTGCAGTCAGGGTGAGTTACTCATTTGCCAGTCATTTGTAGCACACGATGTTTACTGACTTCCGCGTCGGACAGCGTTTCGACTGGCCTCCTTGACAGGCTCGTGGCAGGCGGCGGCCAAAGTTCGTTGCGTCTGCACACCGGTGACCGTCCCAAGCGCGTGGAAGTTTCAATCACATCCAATGTGTTCGAAAGTTTCCTCCCGAAGAAGTATCCCGGAAATACTCGGGTAGGTGGATGGTCCCTTCTGTGCGATGGAGTGTTCACTCATAGAGCGCGTAGATTACGGAGCTCTCCAAAGCAATTCTTAGACAAGGTGTTGCAGCTCAGCGCCCGAGGGACTAGAGCGGTTTTATAACATTTCGGGTTACCCGACCAGCTGCAGTATGACCAAGCATTATACCCGTTTCGAAAAAGGTTAACAAAGGGACTGTACGACATTGATGACGCGTCCGGGCTTTTGGTTCTCTTGGAACTTCTGGTTCCTTTATATTTGTTTCGCTTGGTCCTTCCCCCAGCCTAGCACCCTGCCTCACCCTTTTCAAGCGCGGATAGGTCGGGCATGTGTGACCTCAAAACCGGGCGTTTCGGAGCCAAGCGTTCCGACTTGCTAGCCTCGTATATGATCCGGAGGACGTAAAGCACTCCCGTGACAAGTGACAAGTAGCCTTCCGCCGGTGAGGTGGCGTCCACCAACCCGAAAGCTATGACAACACCACAGCGGATGCACTGCATGCCAATGAAAAGTGAAGCGAGCGAAAGGAACTGAGTCATTTAGCGAAGCGAGCGGAAGGAACTGAGTCATTCAAGTAGACTGGCTTCGTCGCCCCTAACCCTAACCCTTTTGTGCAAGGGTAGTTATCGATACGTGAGTCACACAATCTGCGGCTCAACCGGTGATGTGGCTTCTTGAAAGATAAACCTGTACAGGGCGGCCACCACAAAGGATGCCAGGAAAGGGGCTGTCCAGTAAACCCAGTGGTTGGCCCACTCACCCGCTACGATGGCTGGACCGAGGGAGCGGACAGGGTTCAGCGAAGCTCCGGTCAGGGGCCCGGCGACAAGAACAGCTGCGACGAGACTGAAACCGATTGGAAGCGGCCGCACTGAAGGCAGCCCATTCTTCAGGTTAAATGACGTGCTAACAACGACAAAAAGGAGTATGCAGGTCATGATGGTTTCGAGGGTGAACGCCTGGCCGACGGATACACCGCTTGCAATCGTCGTGGCTCCCGCCTTGCCCACCATGTAGCGGTTGACGCAGGCCCGGAAAAGGAAGGCCCCGACGATGCTCCCGCTTATTTGACACGCGATGTAACCGGCAGCGAGGAGCATATTAATCGAACCGAGCAGGAGGAAGGTTACTGTAATGGCTGGGTTGAAGTGGCTTCCGGAAATATCAGCAAATGTGAACACGACCGCCATGAGTGAGAGGCCCTGGACAAAGGCAGTCACGAGGATCCCCTCGCTGTTCCCGTCGGAGTAGGCGGCGGGAATCACCACCGAGCCGCACACCATGAAGACGAAAACGACCGTGCCCAGGAATTCCGCCAGCAGTTTGCCAAAAGTTGCAACGTCCAGCATCATTGGCCAGGTCCGTCACGGGTCGCGGCTTATTTCATGCTCTGTGCGCCAGCCTCTCGCCACACCGCAGGTGGTGTGACCTAACAACAGTCATATAAAGTATGGTGGCTTCGCTTGTCTCTCCCCGACCCTCCCAATCTTTTTTTGCAAAAATGGACCGCTGGGCAGATCGCTTCATCCCATACCCCAGCACCAACGCCATCGTCCGCTACAACACGAACAAACGCATTACCAAATTCCAACATACACCCAACGGCTACGAGAGGAAGCTCCGACATGCGCTGAACTGCGACTTCGACCGGCCGCTAATCACATTCGGCCCCAGTCCCCGCATCCTCACCCCGAAAGCGAGCCCTCTCCGCAGCTACAAACCGGGAGATATCCTCCCTATGAAGTGTCTCGACCTTCCGGCCGTCGTCGACGACTTCTATCTGAACGTACTCGACTGGTCAGCGAAGGATGTGGTCTCGGTAGGAATGGACGCAGAGGTGTGGACGTACAACATAGAGACGCAGCAGCCCACGGAAGTGTTCAGCTGGAAGGGCGGTGAACCTTGGGTCGTACGTTGTTTGAAATGGAACAAGAGCGGCATGCTTCTTGCGGTCGGGTACGGCCTACCTTCACCTTCGGGGACCTCCGTCAAAGATCCCGCTCAGCGTAACGTCCTTCTTGATCCCAACGTGAAGGGAGTCCGGGCGAGGCTCACCATCCCCAACGATCCGTCGTCTCTCTCTTGGCGTACGACATCTGAGCTGACCTGCGGGACGGTTGGTGGCGACATAATCCATCAGGATCTCCGTAAGAAGACCCCTGCGCAGACAATGGAAAACTGTCACGCGGGCAGGATTACGGCGGCGGAATGGAGAGGGGACGGGGATGTGCTTGCGACTGGTGGGGACGACAACTACCTTCAACTGTATGATTACAGGAAGATGACGGCACCATTCGCCGCCGTCGAAGGGCACGGCTCTGCGATAAAGGTAAAACCTAACGCATTGCATGTTTGTCTCACCAGCCTTGTGACTAAGTTGGGTAATCTGATTGTTTGATCAGGGGATCGCGTGGAATCCGGTACTGGGAAACCTCCTTGCGTCCGGCGGCGGTCAACATGATCAGCGCATCCGCTTGTGGGACTGCAAGGCTAGCGGGCTGGAAAGGGTTAGCTCAGTTTGGACGGCGGCGGAAAGCAAAGGGAAGGCGTCCGCGGAAAACGCGTGGGCGGGGCAGGTGACGGGGCTGCTCTGGGCGGAGGACGGGAGGGCCATCATGGCGGCGCATGGAACTCAACTCTCCATCAATCACTGGAAGCCGGAGTTGAAGACCGAAGTCATTGACGCCCACGAGGGGCGGATCCTCTGTCTTTCCGGATGCGGGCGCAGGGTAGCCACGTTCTGTGCGGGGGACGAGTCGCTGAAATTCTGGGAGCCAAAGGGGTGGAACGCACCACGGCCGTCGGTGGCCAGCATCACTTGGCAGACGGACATGATGAGCTTGCGGTGAACATAGTTCATTTTAGTTCATTTTCATTTTGTAACATACGTCGCGCAAGAACACACGTCGTTTTTATTTACAAATCGTCAGGAGTAATGGGGCGCAGGTCAAAGAAGTGCAACGCCGGGGACACAGCGAGCTGTGTAGCGGAAGTGGTGGCTTGCACCTGACCTTCACTCACCACTTCTTCCTCCCAAGCTGGCACCGCTGTCACCGTGGGCTTTATTTCGAGGAAATGTCGGCGGAGCCCCTCCCAGTGTGTCTCGGGGACTTTCAACCCGGCTTCCTCGCCCACCTCGATGCGAAGGTACTCACGGACCGCTTCCCGGAGCCGCAGGCGCTGGCCGCTGCCCAAGCTGTCGTACCATGGCCCGTCCCACTGCTTGATTAGGTCCGTCCAGTACACTCGCTTTTCGGCGCCGTCTCGCGTTCGCACCCTCTTCCGCGGACGGTAGTCACCGTCTCCGGCGTCGCTGACGGGCGAATCCTCACAGGATAGCGGAAGATACGTGCTTTTGAATTCCTCCACGTATGTCCCGACGAGCTGCTCCGGTATGCCCATGGTGACCATCCCGGACGAGGCGTTCGTCATCTGCTTACAGCCCCGCTTCGAGCAGAAGACGCTCGTAAAAGTGCTGTGCTTCGGCAAGAGGGTAATGCCGGGGATCACCGAGCGAATGAGATCTGTCCAGGCAAGGAGACGACCCACTGTCGGGGCGGCGCTCCCAGAGCTGCCAGGCTCACCCCCTCCCGTCTCGGCTTCTCTCCGGCCCCTTTCGGCTTCCTTCCGGATGTTCTCGGCTTCGTTGTACTTTGCGAACCAGTAGAGGAACTCCCCATGGAGCTCCGGTGGCACGGCGGGGTGCTTGCCAACGACAGGGACAGACGGGAGGCGGCTGAGAAGGTATCCGCGCACTGCGGCTTCAACCTTCTCCTGCTGTCGGGGGTGCATCAGACCCAATCCTGGGTAGTGAGGTTTCAGCACCGCCTGGTACGGGAGCGGAGGGTCTGCCGGTCCCTTCTGCTTGCCGTTCACGTCGACGGCGGACGGCGCGGTGGTAACAGCCGAAACGACCGGAACGGTGGGGATAGGAGGATCGCTCGGGACAACCGGGGCGGTGGCGATAATTGGAGGGGGCCCGGCGACGGCGGTACGGCCGGTGAGGGGAGGACCAACATACGCGACGGGCAAGGTCTCGGCAGGTGCGGTCCTGACGGGCGGGGACTCTTGACTCAGGGTTAACCTCTCCTTGAGCCTCCTGTTTTCGTCCTCCAAAAGTCGGATGTAATTATTGAGATCCATGTTTCCTGAGGTGAGGTGAGGCGGGCGGGGAGAGCGGGGGTTATGTGTGCGTGTTATATTGCGAATTCGAAGCAAATCAAGGTAAGGTCACGTGTGCTTGAGGCGCGCTTTTTCTGCTTGTGTCCAAAGCCACGCGGGTGCCCGTGTGTTGGGGTTGCTTCAAGACGTTGCGATTCCAAATGTATGCGGCTGCTGCGACAACGCCACCGGTGACGATCACAAGAGGAGCCAACGATGGTTTACCGTTGCTGGGAAGATTCGAATGAAATGAAGGCATAGTTCCTGACACGCGGAAGGAATTTTTTTGTTCTCTCATGCTAGGCAATATGTCGCAGAACCAAACTTCCTCCGATCAGACACCAATCGAGCAGGTTTCCTTCCGCAAGCAACCACAGGCACAGCAACCGTCGCAACCAGGGCTCCTCGGCGGTGTCACAGGTGCGGTGGGAGGGCTTGTGGGCACCCTGGGAGGGGCCGTCGGGGGCGTCACCGACACGGTCGGCCACACTGTTGACGGGTTGGGGCGAACAGTCGGGGATGTCACTCGCGGGGCAGGTCAGGCCGTCGGAAGTACCACGTCCAGCGTCGGACAGACCGTGTCAGGCCAGAAGCCGCTTTTGTAAGTCCGTTTGCGAGTAGGTCCTCTTGTAGTATGTCATAAAGTACAAGTACAAGTCAAACATTGAAATCAAGCCCACGCTAGGAGAAATCTTTATTTACTATTCCATTTACTGACTCTCATCATCTTGATTATGTGCTGTCATGTGTTCGTGGAAGGCGATGAACTGTGCTTCCACGAATTGGTTCACTTGCTGCCTGATTGACTGCAGAGTTTCCAGCGCGTCCAGCGCGCTCAGGAGGACCTCTGTGCACTCCTCCCCAACGAAGATAGTCTTCCCCCCGCACAGAGCGGATATTCTTGCAGCCCGCTTATCCTCCAGACCACAGGCATCGCACACACCCCCATGTGGCTGCGAGTACCTTTCAACCTCCACCCCGCCGAAGAGGAAATCAAACAGGTCATGCGCGGGCTTGCCGCATGGTTGGGCCTTCCTGCGCAGGAGCGGCTGCAACCGGGACATGACCAGGTCTTCGTAAAACGGGGCTCCGCGAAGATCTCCGTCAAGGCAGACGGCCATCTTGAACCTCTCCATCGCATCCCTGTAATCTACCTCCAAGTCAGCATCCTGTTCCGGCATGGTGTTGGTCAGTTCGCAACCCAGGACATCAAGCCTTGCCGATGAAATAAAGGCTAAGGTAACGTTGCCGCGGTCGCGTTTCACGTATGAAAAAAGACGTTCATCTTGTAAGGTCACTGATGTCTGGCAGCCCCGCGTTACCCAGTCCCCAGGAATATCTCAAGGCCAAAGACACGAGGAAGGCAGACACTGACGAAGTCCGTCAGCTGATGTCCCTGATTTCCCGTGCCATGCGCTGTGGAAGGACGAGCGTTACCGTTCCGACCCCGCAAGGAGCACACGTCATTGACGAAGTGGGGTCACAACTGGAATCGGCCGGATATACGTTTAGTCACAAAAGCGGGGGCCTGGTGTGCTTTTCTACGATAGAGTGGGGAGTCGAACGAGCAGAGTAAGTCATGGAGATGAAGGTTTATTCATGTAGTATACTACAATATCACGGAGAGCCTTTCCTTCCGTCTCCACCAGCGGACCACCCGACTAGTCGACCCGAATCCTCTTGCGCTGTTGCTCCTCGGCGCGCTTGGGGACGGTCAAGGTGAGCACCCCGCCATCAAAAGCAGCCTTGACGTCATCGACGACTGCGTCGGTCGGCAGACGGACCCGGCGCTGGAAGCGGCCAAAGGACCGTTCCTGACGGAAGAAGGTTTCACCAGAGTCTTCAGAGGCCCTCTCACGCGTACCCGCGATAGTGAGAAGGTTGCCTTCTTCCACAGCGATGTCGAGGTTTTCCTTGGCGACACCAGGGAGGTCCACCCGGACAAGGTACGACCCGTTCTGCTCCGAGAGATCCAAACGGGGAGCGCGGAGGAAGCCTTCCCAGGAAGAAATCGAGGAACCGGGTTGCCGCTGCTGGCTTTCGCCCTCTGTTTCGGTCGGGGCACCAACCAAGAGTGTAGACGTGGTGTTCCACGGGGGTGTGAACAGACGGTCGAGCCGACGGACCACCTCGTCATCGAAAGGACCACGGAGGATCTCGGAAAGCAAAGACATTAGTTGTCGAATTTGACTTGAAACTGACTTGGGGAGGTGTACTGTAGCGGGACCTCCGCGGTGCGCTCCCTCTTTATATGGTCACGCGTACGATGATATGCTCATGCTTTCGTCTTTTCATCACCATATTCATTTGCTTTGACTTGTAACACACGTGACAGGGTGCAGTCTACATTACGTAATCACGAGGAATCCAGACAATTTTCACAACGAAAAGTGGGTTCATGGCTTGCCGGCGGGTGGACTCCTTTTCGTCCCAGAGGTCATAGACGAAGAGGAGCTGACCGCGCTCATAACGGAGGTGCTGCTCTGAAGCCGTGCAACACTCCTCGTCGCTGAGAGATGTCGACACGGCGAGGTCCATTATCTTGCAATTGTGTAAACTTCTTGGAGGACAGGGCTCTGAAGTGTCCTCTGGTCCTGGCGTTTGACAAATGGCGACATACCTCTTTGGATTGTCAGGGGTCTCCAGGTCCATGACCGCTTCGTAAAGCTGCTCACCGGAGCCGCTGATGAAACTGGGCCGAATCCTCATGTCTGTCAGCCGGAAGGACTTCAGGGTCTTCCTGAACTGCGGCTTCATGGTCACGACCCGACGATCACTTCTCACAGGGCGTTTCTATCTAGTAATTCATAAAGGCTCATGTGGGAACCGGTGAACGATACTTCACCTCCTCCCGCCACGGGACCTGCTTCGGGACTTGCTCCTGGACCTGCTGCGGGACTTTGATCGCTTGCCGCTTCTCGACTTGCTGCGCGTGCGCTTTCGCCCGCTCCTCGTTCGCTTCTTTCCTCCTCTGAGGTTGTCGATCTGACTTCCTGCGTATATTTTCGCCAATGCCCTCGCACGTTTGATCGAGCGAACGAGCTTGGGGATCTGACCCTTACGACTGGTCTCGGTGAGGACACCAGCTTTATAGGCCCGGACGATCGCCTGCGGGGTGTATTTGGTTTGCGACCTGCGCCTGGAGGTAGTTTTGCGCTTTGTCCTGCGACCAGTTGATCTTGAACGTCTTCGAGTGGCCATGTCTTCTAATATAAAGTATACATAATATTTTTCTGTCCAGATGAGTCCCTTTTGTAAACTTCCGACAGAGATCCTCATCGTCTTGTGCGATTATCTCGACGTGGATACGTACCGGGACTTCCGGGTGACCTGTCGCTGGATTCACGCCACCGCCAGGCAAAGTCACTTTGTGAAACACGTCAGCGACAAAATCATCGCATTCCGAACCCTTTATGAGCAAGCGAGAGATTTGTGGTCTCTGTCAGATCTTGACGCCTGGTCACCCAATATATGCGGAGTTTCCGGGCACTCATTCGTCTCCCCATCCCCAATTGATGCGCAAGCAGTCCTCAACATGGAAGCAAAGGTCGGCATCCTCCCTTATGAGTACCGCAGGTTCATCCTTGAATGCGGGGCGGCCGGGCAGCAGTCAGCAGATCCTTTCTTGATATGTGGTTCTCCCGGCTACGGGATCTACCGGGATCCACTTCACGGTTGCGGACCCGCAAAATGGGACGGGGCACTGGAAATTTCCACGATGGGGTGTCGTTACTCCACCCTGCTTGTCCTCTCGGGCCCCACGCAAGGGACGGTCTGGCTGTATGACCTGGACAGGTGCTGCCCTGTGGTGTCTTACCCTTCGTTTCTGGATTGGATGCTCTGTTGGTTGGAAGACGTCATTGCCCTTATGAGTTGCGAAACAGACGGGGAGTCGGACTACGATCCCTAATCATGTTCCCCTCGTCAAAGTGAAGACCTTCTCCTCCAAGCCCACCGGCTTCCCGTCCGCGGTTTTCACGTCAACGTCCGCAAACTCGATCGCGCCTGAGGGATTTTTCCTCAGCGCGGTTACGTGACCGTCGTCGTAGCGGAGGAGCGCGTCCGAAGTGATTGGGAAGCCTGCCACAACGAGGTCTGCTTGCGTTGGTCGGTCCACCAATGTGAGCGGTTTTTGCTTCCATTCACCGGAGAACTCAATGGTGCCACGGTTACCATCACGGGTCAGCGTCAGGTAAACATTGACGGGCGTCTTTCCGTCTGCGGCAAGAAGGGCGAAATCACCCCCCTTCAGCGCATCCGAGAGGGCTGTGACTACTGTGTAAGGTGGTTCCCAGGAACGTTTCGGACGCAGTGTCCCCGCCGGGGTTGACTGCTTGGGGTCAATGACTTCCGGCTTCTTGGTGAAATGAGTGATCAGCGCAATGACGGCAGCAACGACGAGGGTGGCGATGGTTATGTAGATTATTTTCTTCCTGTGAGTAGCCCAGAAGGATCTAAACCCCGTCGCTGGTTGACTCCCCTGTGCTGCTGCCTCAAAGTCCTGAGTGGGCGGATAGTCAGGGCCAGGAACGGACTCGAGGTAATTCAAATCAGGCGCGAGGAGGTCAGAGTTGAAATCGTCCATTCCTCATACGGTTGAAAAAGTTTCTGATGTCACCTTCGCTTGGTCATAATACATGTCAAATTTCGCTACAATGTCCCTATTTTCCCACCAATGTCAGGCGGGCTTGACGCCGGTAAATCAACCCGAGCGGAGGCCGGTAAAGGGCTTCGCGCAGCCCTTGGGTTGTCAGTAGCCGGGCTAGCCTCCTCCGCTGCAAGATCCTGAGCCTCGTGACGGGTATGTCTCTATCACGAACCCACATCCCAAGATCCAACATGAAAGTCCAGGCCCCCCCGTCGTTTGGCAGCGAACAATGGGCATGTGGGAATAGCCGTGCCCAAATCGCGTTTTCTTTAAATTCACGCAGGCTTATGTCGGCGGGACGATCTTTGCGCATGTCCCGTCGGCGAATTTCATACTGCAAGTCACACAGGTCGACTACGACCGGCCATGGCTCTTCCTGGACGTTCAACACCAGTATGGTCCTGTACAGGGGACACAGTGGCCGGAGAGGGACGCGGAAGGACAGCACGCGCCAAGAGGCGGAGAAAGGGCAGATGTGCAGGTGTTGTAGGGCGTACCACAGGATTTGTTCGGGCTTATGGATCATGGCGTCCCGAATGCTGATGTCGATGGCCGGGAGTGTCGTTTGTAGTTTGCGTAAACGAGCGATGACCCGAGGGGCCTTTGATTCCGTGTCGATCTCCACAAAAGCATAAGCGGCGACGCTGTCCTTTGCGTAAAAGCACCTATAGTGACCGAAGAGGCTGCGGTGGAGATGCTTGTACAGGGCCCGACCCCGTACTCCCCCGGCCTTGGAATAAATGAGAGCTTCCGAGATGGATTCAAAGCCGTGTGCGTTCGCCAACAGGCCCAGTTGTAGAAAGAACGCGTCGGCTGTATCGACTTCAACTAATTTTGGTCTGTCTTCCGGCATGGTGAATTTCGAGATCGTGAGATCGCCAATCCACACGAGGCCAGCTTAAATCGCAGCAGACAAAATTTATGTCACGTGATCTCGCGCCTACGCCCTGCGCTTGTTTGACCTCCTCTTCTTTGTGCGGGACTTGGTGGCCTTGCTTTTGGTCTTCCTTCTGGCGGACTTCCCGGTCGTCCGGCGGCGATACTTGCGCCCGCCCACCATGCTGCGCCCAAAGTAGCCGCCACCCGCCATGGGGCCGCCTGGCAGGAGAGATTCATGTTGCGCCACAAGATGCTTGGGAATGGTTCCAACCGTACCGTTTTGGTTTGTGTAACTGTAAGTCATAAGTCTTCTAACATTCTCCAGAGAAAAAAAAGCGTCACGTGCCCTGTGACCAGGCAAAGCCCGGTTCCGCTAAAATGGGTCAGTGGTCCCTTCTCTCTCTTTCTCGCCCGTCCAACACATTGCCCACACTGGTTCCACAATACCCTACAACCAACAACACCCAACAACACCCAACCACACACAGCCATGTCTGCTGATATCGCCTATTTGATTGAAAACGGCCACGCCGGTGACGCCTCTGTAAATAATAACTTCTCTGCACCGTCTGATAATGAGCCTCACTCTCGCCCACAGTCGGAGATTGTCGAGCTGAGCGAGGATACTGAAGTCGTAGACATCGTCAAGTACAACCAACAATGCGCTGAGGATGAGAAAGAGGAGGCAGACCAAAGAAGGCAGAGGTCCATCGAAAAGATGGAATTCTATCTCCGGATGTTGGAACTGGAACAGAGACGCCAGCAAAACCAGAACGAATATCACTCTTTAACACCACGGAATGAGCGTAGGTCGGAACTCATAAACCCCTATGACGGCAAACTTGGGTACGTCTGTGCTGCATTGGAGACTCCCCGGTTTTCCTAATTCTTATGCACAACACAGATTTCTGCTCCACGAGGAAAGGGTTGTGGTCGATTATGCCTTTGTACGGAACTGGCATCCCGGGGGTCCCTCAGAGCGGGAGAAGACGGATGTTGACTGGGCGCATAGGTTAGGGGACCTGCTCCCTATCATGCTGACGACCATACATAAGCTCGCCAACCGGGTCGTCAAAAATATGGGTACGCACGAAAACGAGGTGCGCGAATGGGAGAGTAGAATGAACGAGCGGGACGCCACAATGTAAACGCCAACTGATCTGTGTTCTTGTGATCTCTTTCCCAACTGACACCACCGTGCAGTACCGCGCAGCAAAAGGAATTGGACGAACTCCGCCGGAAGAAGGCGCACTACGATATGATGATAGAACGTTCCAGAGAAATGGAAAAGAGGTAATGAGCACGTCTCGTTTATACGGGTTTCCGTGGTACTAAAAGTCCATAGGCTTAGCGAAAAGGAAAAACTTCACGAGTCTTCCCTGAGCCTTCTGCAGAAGAAAGGTCCTATGTTGCTGGACCCGTCACAGCAACAACATGCCCGATTTTGCGATCAGGTCAACCTGGTTATAACCACTCTCCAGCTGGCAACGAAACACCATGTGCGTGACAGCGACGACTGCCACCAAGCCCAAAAGTCGGAGTTCAAAAAAGAGGTGGCCAAATGCGAGAGGTCCTGGCTGGACTACAAACACGCGGTGCAGGACTTCGTCTTGGCGCCGCCCGTCTCGGAGCGTGCAGAGGGTGCTGTAGTTGACACCTGCGCCCAGAGTCCTCCTCAGTCAACCACCGTGGAACAGGAAGGTATTCTCTTAACCACAGAAGTTGACAAGAAACGGTCCCACGCCGGGGACGGGACGGAGGAACCCGACACCGTGGACGCAAAGCGCGCCCGCAGTGAGCCGCCGGAGATGGAGGACTCGATCAGTCTGGACGGGGAGTTTGTAGAAGTAGCGCAAGGGCAGTAGTCATGGAAGGATTAGTTATGTAGTTGGAAGGACTAGTTTGTTGGAAAGATCAGATTTGGTTGGAGGAAGGTGTGCTCAAGCAGAGTGTATTTACAAATGATGAGAGCTATTCAAATTCACGCTGACGTGACTCCTGGACCGCCATGTAGTGGACGAGGGCCTTGGTTGCCAGTCCGCTCGCCAATGCTGCGACAAAGAAGCTCATCATCCTGACCCACCCGCCGCCCCTGGGTCCGTCTTTATACAGCGCGTACTCGTCTTGAAGTCGGTACAAGGCAGCTTCGGCGTCCTCTCTGGTGGCGTACTCAACAATGAGCCCCGGATCCTTGCGGGAATCAATATTGATACCGTAAACACCATCCGATGGACGTATGTATATGCTGTCGGCTTTCGCGATGTACGCCCAGGGGACGAGGTCGCTCTCCAAGGACTCTGCGGCAAAGAAATGTTTGCTTGACATGGGTGGCGTTCAGTGAGCGAAAGCACGAGGCGTGTGGCAAGCGATTTTCTACAACAAGCGCACCGAAGATATAGGTGCCTGTTTGCAACGATACCCCGCGCAAACTCGCGGGAAACCACCTTTCGGAACGACATGACACCTCCCAAATCACGCAACGCTGCTTTGCGGAAGTCCCTCGAGGTACATGCCAGGCTGCTGAACGGTCTGATTTTGCACATGTCTGAACGGATAAATAAGTCTGTTCTTGAGGCGGGCCAGCTCCTGAGCAATATGACAGACCTACACCAGAAACACTGGCCGTCTACGGTGGGTATCCTTGCCCATGAGTTGTGCACTCGTTATGGGCAGATATGCGCATCGACCGTGTTTACTCCACCGGCGACCATTTCGGGTCAGACACCTTCCAGCAGATGGAACTACGCCCGGATTTGTGCTCACGGTGAAGCTCTCATGGGCGCATCGCAGCAGGCAACACAGTGGTCAAACCAGTGCGAACTGTACCTAAGACGCTACACCGCCTGGGCGGAAGAGTGCAGAAATCTTCTGCTGTGCCAGAGCTCGTCGTCTCACAGTTGATGCACAGTTGCTTCGCACAGACGGGTGCTGTGCCACAAGACATGATATAAAGACCACGCTGCTTGTTCGTCTTCAGTTTACTACTCCCTCAAGATATCCTCACTTTTTCTATACGACAATAAACAAAAGTCATGCGGAGGGCGGGTTCCCGCTACGGTCTTCCACCCACCAACAGGTCACTGAAGTTTGCCATGCAAGACTTCCAGGACGTGAAAGGCTCTTATGGTTACGTAACTTTGCCCGGCACCCACGTGCAGCTGTCATTGAACAAGAAGAACCGCTGGTTGTGGACCTTTGATGAAGGGGAGGTGACCCATACGACGTACACCACCCGCGGAATTGGCTGCGAGCCGCCTGAAAGCTTGACCCGTCTGCGTCGGGAAAACCCTCCCATCGTGGAGCTCGAGTACGTTGGCAGATCGCTCAGCGTACCGCGCGGGAAGAGGGGTCCTGGGGTGGTCTGCGACCAGCGTCACGCTGCCTTCTCCGCGGCTCATTGCTGCGGCTGCACATTCTGTTCCCGTACCCCTCGGAACAAAGCCTTGAAGAAGACGAAAGGGATGCGCAAGCATGCGGTGATTGACCAGTGACCATTGCGCCATATACTACATCTAATTATGTAAGCAAGGGGTTCACCTGTCAAACTGTCAAGCGCGCCCTCGGGTGTTTGTAACCAGACCTGTCAAACTTCTATATAAAGGTGGAACCACTTGGCTTCCCTTTGTAACATACTAGAGTATCGTGAGTCACCGCCGCCATGTCTCAGCAACAAACTTCAGTGAATGAACCTGGCCTCAGCGACCTCGTTGAGCTTTCCAAAACAGCCGTCCACTTACGCGCCGACGCCCTTCTCGCTTTCACGATGGTTGAAATAGAACGCATCGCCGACGAAACCGTGCGACTCGCTGGGAGACTCACGACCCTTCCGCTGGTAATAACTTCTAAACCTGGTCCCTGACGACCTAACGACAGAACCGCGAGTTTCGCCGCACCAAGGTCACTCTGTCGTTCGTAGTCCTGCTTCTTCACGACATCTTATATATCTGCAAGTCATTTCTGGGAACCGAGAGAGATATGGGTCGAATTTTAAATGAGAATAACGAAGCCATCCGTAGCATCCTTAGCAGAACTCCGTTGTAAACTTTGTATGTACCGTTTATGTATTGACCCAGCGAATGTTTGCCAATATAAAGGATTGCTCTATACCACATGAACACACAATGGCCAGCCAGTCTACTCTCGCCGCACCAAAGTACCTCCTGTATTCATGGGACCAGCAGGAGCGCGCCGTCCGAAGAGCGTTGGGCACCGACGGGTCCCCGGCGTCGTCCGTTCTTGTAAAAGGCGGAGCGGGCAGTCAAAAGACCGAGACATTGTTGAAAATCGGCATCCAGTACGCTCTGCTTGGCAAACGTGTCATTTTTGTCACGCTGATCGGTAGCGTGACGTCGGAAATCATGCAGCGGGTGCTCCAGCAGGTACCGGGAATCACTTTCCGCAAGAGGGGGAACCACTACGAGGCAATGTGCGGGGACGCGTCGCTTACGTTCGGTGCTCTGGAAGTCGCAAACGCCGACGCGGCACTAGATTGGCGCCTACGCCAGGCGGAAGTCGACTTGTCGGATATGGGGGACCAACACGACGAGAAGGCAAGGATCATTGCCGACTCAGAGTTGAAGGGTGTGTACCTGAGAGACAAAACAGTGGCGGACGTGCTCCTTTGGGACGAGCTGCAAGACGCGCACCACCTTCGAGTTAAGGCTTTCGTGCAGCTTCTCACCGGCACGCATGCTCTTGTGTTTGCGGCAACCGACTTGATCCAGACCATCTTCACCCACGCGATCGACGGAGAGCTTCACCCAGTGCATTACTTCGCCCGCGAACTCGCTTGCGCCATCATGCCACAAACGGTTTGCTGGCGCTGCCCGGCCAGTCACATCATGTTCAGAAACATTGTCATGCGGCAATATGACGAGCAACACGGCTGCGAACAACTCCTTGTGAGCCCCAAACTGCCGGAGGGCTTCAAACCCATCGTGTTTGCCCACGGAGCTCTCAGTGAGTCAAATTCAATGGCCAATTGCAACGCTTCGGACCTGGCGGAGAAGGCCTTCAGGATCATTTGCCTCCTCCTCGAACGCGAACCCGGGCTGCGCCGCCCGAAAAACATCATGATCACGATGCCCCGGTGTAACGGGAACGTGGTGTTCCACCAGCTCGAAGAGCGATTGACCAAGCACTTTGGCCCCGATTCCGCCCTCATCTTCACCACCAAGGTGGAAGGGGCCAGGAACCGCCTCAATCTGGAAAAGGCATCAAAAACAGACGCAGTGTGCATGTTGTCCATCCATGCCGACAAGGGCTTGGGTCACGACGTCCATTTCCTTCTGGGCATCACGGAAAAGAGCCTCCCGAACGAGATCCGCCTGTTCCACCCTACGGAATTGGTCGACCAGAGCCTCCTCAATGTGGGTTTGACGCGGTCAAAAAGGTACTTGTTTATCGGGATGGCTCAGGGATCCCCAAGCCGTTATATCAAGCAGGCAATGCCGGAACTCCTCGCAAGTAAGTGCGTGACTGCCGTGTGGGATTGTTCTACCTGGGAAGAAGGCATGCCGACTGAATTGTGTAATATCCTCGCCGCGGGCCCGACCGGCAAACGCCCCGCGTTCGACAGTCCTTACTACCTTCAAAAGCCAGTGTTCCGCCCATCAAAGCTCGTCTTGAATCTCTCGGAGGACATTGCAGAAGTGGTGCCGCACCCATCAGGGCTCCTCCGCTTCCGGTGGAGCACACCAAAGGAGACGACCTTCGGAAAGGACCGGTGGCAGGTACCGGAGAACGTCAGCAAGCGGGAGGACTTGCTGATGCCAGTCGTCGGATACATGGGTGAGTGCCTCTTGAAGCGCGTCCTGCGCGATCCAACACAGCACGCGGCTGAATATGCTCTGGAGTTGACCGTCCTCAACCGGGCAAAAGTGAGGTTCACCGCCGACGGGCGTGAGTTGGACATGGTGGCGGACCTGCGCCTAAACGGTGCCACGTCGACTCAGTGGACTGAGAAGCTCCGGCAGCACCAGATCAATTTGCTGAAGACAAAGGCGGACATTCGCTGGCTCAACGTAGCAGAACGCCTCCTCACAAACGGGCCTGCCTTGATTCTCGATGCCGCCTTCTCCGGTGAGGACTTCCGGCAATCGCTCGGTAGGTTCCTACAAGCAACCGACGTACGGTCACTCAACGGCCGAGACCTCTGGAACGTCGGCTTGTTGTACACCGCGCGAAACGGGTTCCGAAGGGCTCACCTTTTGTCCTTCATTGACTACTTCTCCGGTGACATTTCCGGGTTGGTAGACAACGTGCTCGCCTTTGCCCGCCGACCGGAGATCACCAGCCAGTGCTTCCGCTTCCAGGAGCCTCTCAACCTGCTCTACCGGGAGTCAAAGGTACATGTCCTGGAGAAGATGGGGCTCAAGGGCAGCGCACAAGTGGGACTGGCGGGAATCGCAGACGGAGTCGGGTGCACAGAACTGCTGGAAGTGAAGACATCTCTCCGACACGATTGTCCGAATGATTGGAAGCTGCAGGCCTTTGGCGGGCTGTGCTTATCCCGAGGTCTGCGGACGATGCGGGTCGTCAATCTTGCCTATGGGCGCATGTTCGCGTGGACTCTGCCTGAGACGTTCCACGAGAAAGACAAGCCCTCCGCCATAGAGAAACTCTTCACGGCGGCCGGGTTCAGCCAGGAGCACGTCCGGGAGCTTGTTGAAATGTCTCGACGCGGGTAGTCACTGTGCCACATACGGGGTCACGCGTCGCAAATGAATTCGCTTGTAGCGATACGGGGGACCCTTATCAGGGCGCAGGGCTTTGTTGACTGTCGGATCACACCCAAGAAATTTTCCTACTGTCAAACAATAAGACACACATCAATGGACGCTCAGAAAAAAACCAGAAAACCCCGTTCTAAAGCTACGAAGCAGCCTGAGACACCCGCACCCGAGGAGGAAACGACCAGCCCGGAGACGGTCGCATCCGCTCCTGAGGAAGCATCCCCTGACGACGCGACCCAAGAGGGCGGCTCATCAGGAGAAAATGCAGAGGACGACGTGGGGTCGTCTCCCACCCGGGTTCAGCCAGGAAAAGAAGACTTGCTGAAAACCGATGCGTCGGAGTCGACCCGGAAGAAGTCCGGGAAGGGCAAGGAAACCGCTGTCGCCCCAGCTGAGAAAAAGGGCGGAAGAAAGAAGAAGGCGGCTGCTAAGCCCGCCGACGAAGACACCCCATCCGATGACCAGTCAGTTGCAGAGGAGGAGATCTCGCCGGTTGACCGTTCTACCGACGAACCCGTTACAAAAAAGACCAGGGGTAAGAAAGACAATGCGGGGTCATCAACGAAGAAAGGTGGGAAGAGGAGCAAGGCGGTGGTTGAGCCCGCAGTCGAGGACGCCCCTCAGTCCGACGTGCCCGTCGCCGAAAACGACGAAGACCAGCCGCCCGCTGACGAAGACCAGCCACCCGCCGACGCGGAGGAGACTCCCGCTGATGAAGACCAGCCACCCGCCGACGTGGAGGAGACTTCCGCTGACGAAGACCAGCCACCCGCCGACGCGGAGGAGACTCCCGCTGATGAAGACCAGCCACCCGCCGACGTGGAGGAGACTCCCGCTGACGAAGACCAGCCACCCGCCGACGTGGGGGTGACTCTCGCTGATGAAGACCAGCCACCCGCCGACGTGGAGGAGACTCCCGCTGACGAAGGTACACCATCCCCTGACCAGGGGCAGACTCCAGTCGAAGCCGAAGAACAAGGGGAACCCGGCGACCGTGAGCCAGCCGCTGAGGAAACGGAGGGTCCTTCCGGCAAGAAAAAGGCTGGGAAGGGGAAGAAGGATGCTACGGCTCCGACTGGGAAGAAGGGTGGGAAACGGGGAAAGAAAGAAAGGAAGCCTGTCGACGAGGACACCTCTGTTGGCGAAGACACCGCTCAACCCGAGGAGCAGCCAGCCGATGAAGACACGCCCCCGCCCGCCAAGAAAACGAGGGGCAAAGGCAAGAAAGACGCTGCGGGCACGAGTGCGAAGAAGGGCGGGAAAAGGAACAAGGCGGAACTCGAACCCGCTCCCGAAGAGACCCCGCAGCCTGAACAGTCTGAAGAGGCGGACCTTGCAACCGGCGAAGATGGGGAGCCGTCCGCGTCGTCGGAAGGCACTGGTGATTCAAAGCCGGACGAGGCCGAAGACTTGTCATTCCTGGACGGTTTGACTGTCAACAAACTCGGCAATGTCGTCTCCGACAATGGGGATGTCTACGGCCGACTTGTTGAGGGTGACGCAAAGCGGTTGAACGGCATGAAGGTCAGTGAGAAAGGGGAGGTGTGGGACCGCGGGGACATCATTGGACGAGTCGAACCCGTGCCGGAGAACGAGCGGGGGCGCCCTCCCGCCCCATTCGAAGAGTACCCGGACGCTGTCGTCGGGAAGGACGGTTTCATCCACGACGGAGAAGTAGGTCCCATCATCGGTCGTCTCGTCGAGGGAACCGCGAAGAAGCTTGCCGGCAAACATGTCGATCCGGACGGTGACGTGGTGGACAAGCGAGGAAACGTGAAGGGGAAGGCCGAACCGTACGAACCGGAGGAGGAAACGGAAGCACCCGCGGAGGAAGTCGACATGTCCATCCTCAGCAACCTTCCGATCAACAAACTCGGCAACATCCTCGACCCGGACGGTCGCCTTCTTGCTCGCGTCGTAGAGGGCGAAGTCAGGAAGCTCGTTGGCAAGAAGGCTGACAAGGAAGGTGTCGTTTGGGGCGATTCCGGCAAACCCGTGGGGAAGGTCGAACTCGTCCCGGAAGACGAGCGTGAGAAGTACGCTTCCGCTCCGTTCGCTGAGTTCCCGGATGCAACCGTCGACAAGCAGGGGAATGTACTTTCCAACGGGGACGTCATCGGCAAGGTCATTGAACCAGAGAACGTGAAGAAGCTCGTCGGCATGCGGGTCGATCCGGACGGAGATGTGCTCGCAAGGGATGGCTCTGTCTTGGGGAAGGCGGTCAGGACGGAGGAAGAGGAAGAGGAGAAGCTGGACACATCCGTTCTGGAGGGCATGGTCGTGACGAAGCGGGGTTTCGTCGTTTCACCCGACGGAGTCATTTACGGCAACCTCGTCGAAGGAGACCCGGAGGAACTCGCCGGTCGCCGCGTCAACAAGGAGGGCAATGTGTGTGGGGACTTGGGTAACGTCCTCGGGAGGGCTGAGCCGCTTACCCCGGACCAACGAAAGAAGGTGACCGAGCAGCCTTTCGAGGACTTCCCCGATGCGGTCGTGCGCGACGACGGCCTGGTGATCGCCGCGGGCGACCGGGTTATCGGGAAGCTCAAAGACGGAGACGCGAAGAAACTTGCCGGGAAGAAGGTGGACGCAAGCGGGGAAATCCTCGACCGCGCAGGCAACGTCCTCGGAACGGCGGAGAGGTACGAAGAACCAAAAGCGGAGGAGCCGGCTGAGGTGGACCGCTCCGTTCTGGCGGGCAAACGAGTAAATAAGGCCGGTTTGCTCGTCGACGCCTCGGGATCGGTCTTCGGGAAGGTGGTCGAGGGCGATGTCGCAAATCTTATCGGTAGATCCTGCGACAGGGAGGGTCTGTTTTACAACGACATGGGAACCGTTATCGGCCGGGCGGATGTGGTTGCTGAGCGGCTGGCGAAGAAAGCCGGACCGTTCGTGGGGTTCACCGGACTCAAGGTCGCCGAGGACGGCTTCGTGGTGGACGGGACCGGCACGGTCGTGGGCAAGCTCGTCGAAGGGGATCCCGTCAAGCTACTTCACCGCGAGGTGGATGAGGACGGCGATATCGTGTCTCCGGAGGGGAACGTCGAGGGTCACGCCGAGCGATACGATTCACCGAAGGAGGAAGTGACGGAAAAGCCTGCTGGTCCACTCCGTGGTCTTGCACCGAACATTGAAGGGAAGGTTTTCTCCGCGGATGGGAAGCTCCTTGCGGTCATGACGGACGGTGACCCAAAAAGGTGCTCGGGGAAGGAGATTGACGACGACGGCGACATTCATGATTCGAAGGATCAGATTATCGGTCATGCCACTCTTCTCGCCGACTTGCCTCCGGAACCTGAAGCGACTCCCGAACCCACCCCAGCTGAAACGCCCGCCCCTGAAGAAGAGGAGACGCCCGAACCAGAACCGGAGGGTCCGAAGAGCCTTCTCGACGGCTGCACTGTCATGGAAGATGGAACAGCATTCACGCCCTTCGGTCAGCTCATTGGGAAGCTCACGGACGGGAAAGCGAGCGAGTGCGCCGGCCAGAAAGTCAACGAGCATGGTGTGGTCATGGACAGGTCGGGCAATCCCGTCGGTCGCGTCACCTTGCTCAGTGAAATTCCAACAATACCACCGGAGGTCGAGGAACCCACCGAGAGCCCAGAGGAGGTTGAGAAGCGGGAGAAGCTGGAACGCGACAGGAAACTCGCCATCCGCATGAGCGGGGTCATCCAGCGTGCTCTCGACAAAATCCGGCCGCTCCTCCGCCAGATCACTTCGTACCTCGACAACGCGGCGCAGGTGGAAAAAGATCAACTCGACGAAGAGAAGGTTGTCAAAACCGTAAGGCCGCTCATCCAGCAGGCATCAGGATGTGTAGAGGACACGCTAAAGGAAATCGAAGCGATGGACCCCACTGGAGAAGCGCGTCAAAATGCCCGCAATCCGGACGACAGGGAACCGACAAAGGAAGAGCGATACCTGTCGTCTCTCATGGTTGAGTTGACTCAAGATGTCATGGGGGCGATAGATAATGCGAAGTCTGCAATTGCCGACATGCCGCACGCGAAGAAGGAGTTGGAACCACATCTCGACATTTTGGGGGGATTTTTGTCAAAACTCCTGACGGGTGTACTGTTAATCGTCTCATCCATTTTGGAGTTGGTCACCGGACTTTTAGGCGGTGTCTTGGACCTGGGAGGGCTACTCGGTGGATTGAATTTGGGGGGCCTTGTCGGCGGTCTGACGTCCGGTGTAACCGGAGCTCTGGGTGGAGTTCTTGGTACTGTTAGTTCAAAGTAAACTTGTTGTGCAAGCAACCAGACTGAGGGTGTGATGACAAGGCCCCCTGCCGGGACACATTATAAACCGGACGGCGTTGTAAAGAAAAATTTTTGTATAGTACTGGCGTATGAACATGAACATGCACAAAGTACGGCGGCATCACCAGACGGTGACAGCGGCGTGGTTGGTAATCCGGATGAGCCAAAGCCGTCCGAGGCAGCTGAGGTGAAAGCGACCAATGTTCCTCCCTACGTGTTTGCCTTCCTGGGCACGTGGGTTGAAAAGACGGATAGTTGAACGGCTCGTGCGGACGGAAAAGAGCCGATATATGTCTTGATCACACATTGTGGCGCCAGGAAAAAGGGGAGATTATTCAGACTGATTAGAAGTATACACCGCAGTATTGTAGCCCGGCAAAGGTTCTTCCACCTTTTGCCCCGAGGACTGTACCAGCTGAATTTTCACACATCCCATAACACTCATACAGAGGTGGTCTCCGTCCAGAGTCATCCAATCATCGCAGACCGACTGGGTCACATGGAAAATGATACCCACTCCTTTGAGCCTACTTTCCAATTCCTCATAACTTGATTTCCATGCGCGTCTGTAGAAGGCTTCGTCGCTTGATTTTTTGAAATCGTCTTGTGTTCTGATGGAGCCTTTAATCTTCACCACCTTCAGGGTGAGCGCTTTGCAGATAAGTTCTTCCAAGTCCTGACATTGCTGTTGCGCAAAGTTGGCATAACGAGACTGCTTTTTGTCAGACAGCTGTTTTGAATTCCTGGAGCCCATGATTTTGTCAGTGAGCGCCCAGAGATTTTTGGGGGCAGAGTTGCGATTCCTGGCCGCCATCGTTGTACCTACGCTAACCCTCCACGTCGCGCCACTTCACGTTGCGCCACTTTAACCACGTTTTCCACCCCTCTGACCCGCTCGTTGGTTCGTGAGGCTCACAAGCGCGGCTAAGCGAGCCACACAAGCCACACGCGGAGCGTTGCGTGCCCTTGCTTTGATGTCCTCCTCATCAGCCAGGGCGGTCCTTCTCCGCATCTCAACATCTCAACCATGTTCTACTCCGTCGATATTGGCTACGACTTGTGTGGGCCGCCGATAGCCAAACCGAGCGTTGTTGTGTTGAAAGAGCGGAAGTCGTATGTGATCCGCGTCGTCAA
>Ga0105239_10002422_pt1 | contig 23765 bp, 22 predicted proteins | sample KBSC44metaG_FD_92761 | JGI IMG/M metagenome (GOLD analysis project Ga0105239, IMG submission 92761) | Corn rhizosphere microbial communities from Kellogg Biological Station, Michigan, USA - KBS C4-4 metaG | ecosystem: Host-associated > Plants > Roots > Rhizosphere > Soil | place: Michigan, USA...
GCGGGCGCCATCAAGTCCGGAGGCACCACGCGCCGGGCCGCCAAAATGGTCTGTCTTGACCTCGACCACCCCGAAGTAATGGAGTTCATCAACTGGAAAGTGGAGGAAGAGAAGAAGGTCGGCGCCCTTATTGCAGCCGGCTATCCGAGCGACTATGAGGGAGAAGCCTATAAGACGGTCAGCGGCCAGAACTCCAACAACTCCATACGTATCCCCAACAGCTTTTTCCACAAGCTCGAGAACGACGAGGACTGGGAGCTTACGGCCCGCCACGACGGCCGGATCATGAAAAGGCTCCCCGCCCGTGAGGTGTGGAACCAGATCGCCTATGCGGCCTGGCGTTGCGCCGACCCCGGTACACAATACGATACCACGATCAACGAGTGGCATACCTGCCCTGCAGGCGGACCCATCCGGGCCTCCAATCCCTGCTCGGAGTACATGTTCCTCGACAATACGGCCTGTAACCTGGCTTCCTTCAACCTTCGCCGTTTCTATAACGAGGAGACCAATACTTTCGACGTCGAGAGCTTTGAATATATGACCCGCCTCTGGACGACGGTGCTCGAGATATCGGTCCTGATGGCGCAGTTCCCTTCCAGGGAAGTAGCGCAGCTCTCCTACGACTACCGCACTCTGGGTCTGGGCTATGCCAACCTGGGATCGATGCTGATGATCATGGGCATCCCTTATGACAGTGAAGAGGCCCGCGGCATCGCGGGGGCTATCACCGCGATCATGACCGGTATCGCCTACAAGACCTCCGCGGAATTGGCCGCTGTCCTCGGCGCCTTCCCCCGCTATGAGGACAACAGGGAGAGCATGCTCCGCGTCATGCGCAACCACCGCCTGGCTGCCTACGACGCCGACGAATACGAAGGCCTGGAGATAAAGCCCCAGGGCCTAAAGGCGAAATACTGTCCCGACTATATGCTAAAAGCCGCTACCAAAGCCTGGGACGAGGCGGTACAGCTCGGCGAGAAATATGGCTACCGGAATGCGCAGGCTACGGTTATCGCGCCCACCGGCACCATCGGCCTGGTAATGGACTGCGATACTACCGGCGTTGAACCGGATTTTGCCCTCGTTAAGTTCAAGAAGCTTTCCGGCGGCGGCTATTTCAAGATCATCAACCAGTCGGTTCCCACCGCCCTGAAGAATCTTGGCTACAGCGACAAGCAGATCGATACCATTGTCAAATATGCGGTTGGGTCGGGGACCTTTGCCGGTGCGCCCCATATCAACCACCAGACGCTGAGCGAGAAAGGATTTATTGCAGAGGAGATCAGGAAGCTGGACGCCGCTGTCGGCTCTGCCTTCGAGATCGGCTTTGTCTTCAACGTATACACGCTGGGCGAAGAATGTCTCCAGCGTCTGGGCTTCAAACCATCCCAGTACTATAATTTCGAATGGAGCCTGCTCGAAGCGCTGGGCTTCTCCGATGCCGAGATCGAGGCTGCGAATGACTATGTGTGTGGTACGATGACAATCGAAGGCGCTCCTTTCTTACGGGAAGAGCACCTCCCCGTCTTCGACTGCGCTAACAAATGCGGTAAGAAAGGGCAGCGCTATATCCACGCCCACGGCCATATCCGGATGATGGGCGCCACACAGCCCTTTATCAGCGGGGCCATCTCCAAGACGATCAACCTCCCCAACGAGGCTACCGTCGAAGAGATCGCCGACGCCTATATGCTCAGCTGGCAGCTGGCGCTGAAGGCCTGCGCGCTCTACCGTGATGGTTCTAAGCTGTCGCAGCCCCTCAGCACCAAATCCGACAAGAAGAAGAAAGAGGCAGAGGTCGAGAAGGAAGCCTCCGCACCCACGGAGACACCGGTGCCCGTTGCCGAGACGCATATCGTCGACCTCAGCAAACTGACCGTTCACGAGCTCCTCGAAGAAGTTCAAAAGCGCGTGCAGGCGTCGCCCGACACCAAGCTCAAGCGCGCCCTGGCAACCATTGTCGAACGCCGTACGCTGCCGGCCAAACGTCGCGGCTTTACGCAGAAGGCGAAGATCAACGGTCAGGCCATATTCCTGCGTACGGGTGAGTATAGCGACGGCACGGTCGGGGAGATATTCATCGACATGGCCAAGGAAGGGGCTACGATGAGGAGCATGCTCAACTGTTTTGCGATCTCTATCTCCATCGGTCTCCAATATGGTGTGCCGCTGGAAGAGTTCGTGGAAAAATTTGTCTTCACCCGATTTGAGCCTAGCGGCATGGTAGACCATCCGAATATCAAGAGCACGACCTCGATAGTAGACTTTATCTTCCGGTCGCTGGCTTATGAATATCTCAACCGCACCGATCTCGTCCACGTCCTCGACCGGCCGGAAGTCGGCAATACGGGCAACGATGACTGGGACCTGCCGGCTGGATCAGAAAGAAAGGGTCCCGAGCTCAGCGACGTACGTATCGTCGCCAAGGCTGGCGGGGTCAATGGAGCCCAGGCGTCCACCCCACCCAATTCCCGGGCGGCACGCGCGGCGGCGGCCACTTCACTCCATCGGTCTGATAATGGGCTGGACGCGGTGAATGCAGCGGCCCGCAGCATGCAAAGCGACGCTCCGGCCTGCAATACCTGCGGCCATATCACTATCCGCAGCGGCACCTGCTACAAATGCCTCAACTGTGGCAATAGCATGGGCTGCAGCTGATCACAATTCTATCTTCACGGACGGTATTAACCATAAATCAGTTCCCTCATATCGATGGGGGAATTTTTTTTGCCGCGGTTCACCCGGCTCCTTCCGCCCCGCCCCGCGGGCCGCTGGACGGTTCACTGGATCGCGCGTCCGGTGGTTCACAGGATCACCCGTCCAGTGGTTCACGCGGCTGCTGGATGGTTGCTAATACTGGATAATCAATGTGTTGTGAGAATGGGTAGTTTGGCATCGAAATTGTCCCCTTGCTATCTTACTGCAGAAAATATAGTTATCTTTTGCGGTGCGGCTGGAGTATCTTTAGTAAGAATTGACCGGGATAACACTTATACGATCCCTCGAAATAATTTAATTCGGCTTTTGTCGTTGAATACCCATATAACCCTAAAAATGAAAAACAACATGAAACGTATCCTGGTAGCAGCAATTGTGGTTCTTACTTCGATCACATTATTTTCTTGCAGTCATAGTGTTACTCCCGGAGAAGCAGCTAGCCATCACTATGGTCGTTGCCGCGACGTGCGCTAGTCAATGACCTGCAAAATAAAGGTTTAGGGCAAACTTAATTTTTGGGCCATCTGCTATGCAGGTGGCTTTTTTAGCTATTTTCGCCCTAATGACTATTCAATTTGGCTACGACAAGAAGCAAGTGCTTGATGGGCTGCGGGGACATTTTTTCGGGAGGCCTGAGATAAGGATCATGGCTATCATCATCAATGTTTTTGCGATCCTTTCTGCTGTCCTGTTCTACCTTAAGAGGATACAGCCGTTGCCATTTCTGGTTTTTGCTTTACTCTGGATCGTGCTGTGGATCTCCATCCGGCGCATCCTGCCCCTGAGCATATATAAAAGATCTGCTACTTTCCAGGATACGTTCACGCTGACCCTTGAAGACAAGGGCATACTCCTGCAGACAAAGAAAGGGAGCCAGCTATGGAGCTGGGATGTCTTTAGCGGATTCAAAGAAACGGCCTATTTCTTTCATGTCTATTTCAATGCCCGGTCGTTCTTTCTTATCCCAAAAGATTCTTTCAAGGACATTACCGAGATACAGGAGGCGCGCAAGCTGTTGAAGGAAAGAATTAAGGGTTAGGTTCAGGCGCCGCGGGGTTGACGGTAGGGGCCCCGTGGTTCACGATATGGGTCCGCGGTTTACGTTAGAGGTCTCGTGGTTCACGGTAGAGGTATCGTGGTTCACGGTAGAGGTCTCGTGGTTCACGGTAGAGGCGCCCCGCGGTTCACGGCGGCCTGCTTACTTCGGCTTGTACTTTGCCTCGTCAAATATAACCCTTGCGGGTACGTGCATCAGCTCGGCCACGGGCATATCTTTATGCATATCTGCATACTTCTTCACGATCTGCCAGCCGACCCAGGTCCCGATATTCCCGGGCGATGCATCCGGCATACCCAGCGTCTTGGGATTCTCGCCGATATAGTTCTTGATAATATCCGGGTCGGCCGTGTAGAGATCGTTCTGAAGGAAATAGCCCCAGATGCTGACTTCATTGGCGGCGCACCACTGCAGCTGTGCCTGCGTATAGCCGGTGACGATGCTGTCCGGCGCATCGGGTTGCAGCTTACCGCCCAGCCACAAATAACGGCCCTTGACGATCATCTGTTCGATCATCGGCCGGCCGTCGCTGCTATCCGGACATACATCTTCCGACAAATTGCGCAGACAGTTGGCAGTGATATACTCCGGCTCGAACTTTCTGGAAATATACTGCGGGTACATATCCTGACCCTGCGGCGAAAGATAGTAGGAGAAATTGCGTCCCGCATAGGATTGCAGGCCGATGGCAAGCGCATGCGCAGTCAGGGCGATGCCGGGGCCGTCGAATGGACCGATGAACGCCACAGTCTTTTCGGGCAGACGGTACTGCGGGAAATAATATTTTATGTATTTGAATCCCTGTGTCAGCTGGCGTTCCAGCCAGTCCAGGTCTTTATAGCGGGCCTCGATCGAGTCCCTGACGGGCAGATAGGTGGTGAGGAACTGACGGGACGCAGCAAATGCCATATGACTCGTGTCGGACAGGGGCCCGGCCCCGAGAATATTACCGACAAAATCACCCGTAAACCACGGATACTGCTGGCTGAGCCGGTAAAGACCGGGGACGATATTGTTGGTGTCCAGCGAAAAGAAGGCGGTATCAAAACGTTCGATGCGGACGTCTCCCACGTGGACGGACCCCAGATCGGGACGGCCATTCCTGTTGCCACAGGCGGCGAAAGCGAAGAGGAGGGCAAATAATACTAAATATTTCATTTTTTTTTAAATGTGGGACAAAAAATTCTGAATAAATGTAATTTTTTGATCCCAAACCATTATATCTGCCCACCTTGTGGGCGAACCGGACTCCGTCCGGTTAACGGCAAACAGGTCAGTGGATTGTATGGCCTTCCGCCCAAAGATCCGTATTTAACGTAACTTTACATCCATGAAGATCGCACTGGCCCAACAGAATTATCATGTCGGCAATTTCGAAGAGAACACCCGCAAGATACTCGAAGGCATCCGTCAGGCAAAAGACGCCGGAGCCGACCTCGTCGTCTTCTCTGAACTATGCGTCTGCGGTTACCCGCCCCGGGACTTTCTTGAGTTCGAAGATTTTATCGCACAGTGTTATACCGCCATCGACCGCATCCGCGAGCATGCGGATACCATTGGGGTCATTGTCGGCGGCCCCGCGCGCAATCCCGCGAAAGAGGGAAAAGACCTCTTCAATGCCGCCTGGCTCCTCTATGAGAAGGAGATAAAAGGCGTCGCGCATAAGACCTGTCTGCCCACGTATGACGTGTTTGACGAATACCGTTATTTCGAACCTGCCTGGCAGTGGCAGGCCATCCCTTTCAAAGGCAAGAAGATAGCCCTCACGATCTGCGAGGATATCTGGAACTTAGGCGATAACCCGCTGTACCGCGTCTGCCCGATGGACCAGCTGATGAAGCAGCATCCCGATGTGATGATCAATATCTCTGCCTCTCCCTTTGACTATGACCACGACGACGACCGGAAAGAGGTCGTCCGCCAGAACGTGCTGAAATACCGGCTGCCGATGTACTATTGTAATGCGGTAGGATCTCAGACGGAGATCGTGTTTGACGGTGGGACGGTAGTCTATGACAGCCACGGCAACCTTGTAAAGGAGATGAAGTATTTTGAAGAGGACTTTGCTGTGGTAGACCTGCCGCATCCCGTGCCGCCTCTCTATGAAGAGCTGTTGCCGGGATTATCGATAGCCGTCGAGCACAATAAGCCGGACGAGGAGGAAGCGGCTTCAATGCATGACGCAGGGACGACGACCCAGGCCGCGCCCCAACCCACGACCCTTACGACAGGTCACCCCGATCGTCCTGCGGATATCTTCGACAAGGACATGCGCGTGTCCCGCGTTACGGACCCGGACAAGATACTCAGCTATCTCACCCGCGAAGACAATATCGCCCAGATATACAGCGCGCTTATTCTCGGTATCCGCGACTATTTCTCCAAGATGGGCTTTGCAAAGGCCATCATCGCCAGCAGCGGCGGCATCGACAGCGCTGTGACCCTTGCCCTCGCATGTGAAGCGCTGGGCCGCGACAACGTCCGCGCGATACTTTTGCCGTCGGAGTTCTCTACATCGCATTCCGTCGGCGACGCCGAGCAGCTGTCGCGCAACCTGGGCAATCCCTACGACATCATTCCCATTCGCGAAGTATACGACGCGCTGGTTCATTCGCTTGCTCCGGTATTCAAGGATACCCCATTCGGCCTTGCCGAAGAGAACCTGCAGAGCCGTACCCGCGGGAATATCGTGATGGGTCTCGCCAATAAGTTCGGCTATGTCATGCTGAATACCTCCAATAAGAGCGAGCTGTCCACTGGCTACGGCACCCTGTACGGCGATATGGCCGGCGGTCTCAGCGTGCTTGGCGACGTCTATAAAGGACAGGTATATGCGCTGGCCCGTTATATCAACCGCAAAGGCGAGGTCATCCCCGCCAATATTCTCGATAAGGCGCCTTCTGCCGAGCTCCGCCCGGGTCAGAAGGACAGCGACAGCCTGCCCGACTACGACGTGTTGGACAAGGTGCTCTATCAATACATCGAAAGGAGACAGGGACCAAAAGAGATCGTTGCGATGGGCATCGACGAGGCGGTGGTGAGACGGATACTGCGTCTGGTAAATACCAGTGAGTACAAGCGAAATCAGTTCTGCCCGATCATAAGGGTGAGTTGCAAGGCGTTTGGCGTTGGCCGCCGCATGCCGATCGTTGGGAAGTATTTATCGTAGGAGGGGTACATCCCTCGGTTCACGGGAGCCGATTCACATGGGTCGATTCACGGGTCCGGTTCACGCAGCGGTGGCCGGGTTCACCGGCTCAGCACGATCACATATCTCGTGTTCGATCCGCCGAGCTGCTGGTCCGCATACATCTCGAGCCGGTGTTGCGTAAGTGTTCGGACCCTGTAGTACTGATCCTGAAAATAAATAGTGCTGTCGTGATTCTGGAAGGCCCACATAAATGGGAAGCCGTCTTTCTTTGATTCCATCTGGGAGTAGCCGGTACCGTCTTTGCGGAAGATGATCATATTGTCCTTTTCGCTGCCGGCGATACGGGGATCAAGCGCGTCAAAAATGCCGTCGTCATTGGAGTCGAAACCAGCCCTCTCGTATTTCCATGGATTCGCTGTCAGCAGGTCAAGATCCTTCCCGGAAGGGCTCTTGTCCACACAACCGGTCAGCAACGATCCGGCCAGGAGAGAGAGTATGGTCAATTTAACAGGCATTCTCACTAAGGTTACGGTAGGACTGAAAGAAAGGTTGTCCGGTTTAATAGGTTAACGTCAAGTAACGCATAATTATTGCTTATATATATAATTAAAATTATATTAAAAACTTGTTGGAGACGGATCCAAAACAGCGCGTCTCCCGCACATTTAAAATTGGCAAGCTACTTGCCTCATAAAAATTCTTATTTTTAACCCCTAGCTGGATTAGTCCAGTGTGTTTCACCAGGTAAGCCATAATTATCAGAAATATGCTTTATACAGCAGAAGATATCAGACAGCTAAACAATAAGATCCAATACCAGGCCGCCTTCATTGACAGGCTTCGGGACGAGGTCGGCCGTGTCATCGTCGGTCAGCACCATATGCTCGACCGCCTGCTCATCGGCCTGCTGAGCAACGGCCACGTCCTGCTGGAAGGTGTCCCAGGCTTAGCTAAGACATTGGCTATTAAATCATTATCACAGGCCATCCACGCGAAGTTCAGTCGGATACAGTTCACTCCCGACCTATTGCCTGCCGACGTCATCGGAACGATGATCTACAATCAGCAGAAACACGAGTTTGTGGTGCGTAGAGGCCCCATCTTTGCCAACTTCGTGCTGGCGGATGAGATCAACCGTGCTCCGGCAAAGGTTCAGAGTGCTCTGCTCGAGGCCATGCAGGAGCGGCAGGTGACTTTAGGTGACACCAGCTACAAGCTGGAGGAACCTTTCCTGGTGCTCGCCACTCAGAACCCTCTTGAACAGGAGGGGACCTATCCGCTGCCGGAAGCCCAGCAGGACCGCTTCATCATGAAGGTCATCGTCGACTACCCGACCAAACAGGAGGAGCAGCTCATCATTCGCCAGAATGTGCAAGGCGTCCAGTCTGCAACAGTCGAGCAGGTCGTCTCCATGCAGGAGATCACGCAGGCCAAAGACCTGGCGCGGCAGATATATATGGATGAAAAGGTGGAACACTATATCCTGGATATCGTTTTTGCGACGAGGACGCCGGAGAAGTACAAGCTGGACAAGCTAAAGCCCCTCATCGCGTATGGCGGCAGTCCCAGGGCCAGCATCAACCTCGCCCTTGCGGCAAAGGCCAACGCCTTTTTGAACAAGCGGGGCTATGTGATTCCCGAAGACGTCCGTACGATCTCAAAAGACGTCCTGCGTCATCGTATCGGGCTGACCTACGAGGCCGAGGCTGAGAACGTCAACGTCGAGCACATCATCGATGAGGTCCTGAAAGTCATTCCTATACCATAATTGAACGGAGTTAGCATGCTCACTACTGCCGAAATATTAAAAAAGGTAAGGGAGCTGGACATTAAGAGCAAAAGGCTCACCCGCCACCTTTTTACCGGAGAATACCACAGCGCTTTCAAGGGAAGAGGAATGAGCTTCCGGGAAGTGAGGGAGTATGCCCCGGGGGATGATATCCGGTTCATAGACTGGAATGTCAGCGCCCGATTTAATCACCCGTTCAGCAAGCTTTTTGAGGAAGAGCGCGAGCTGTCCGTAATGCTGCTCGTAGACGTCAGCGCCAGCTCGCTGTTCGGCACCGTCCATGCCCGAAAGAAAGACCTGATCACCGAGGTCTGTGCCGTTCTCGCCTTCTCGGCCGTCAACAACAATGACAAGGTCGGCGTGATCTTCTTCAGCGACCGGATAGAAGGCTATATCCCCCCGAAGAAGGGAAGGGAGCATGTCCTCTATATTGTCCGTCAGCTGCTGACGATCGAGCCCAAACGAAAGGGTACGCATCTCGGGGAAGCTATCCGGTTCCTCAACCGGTCAGTGCGTCAGAAAGGCATCGTCTTTTTGCTGAGTGATTTCCTGGATGACAACGGATTTGAAGAAGCGCTGAAGGTGGGTGGAAAAAAACACGACTTCATCGGCATCAAGTTCTACGACAAGATGGATATGGAGCTGCCGGCTATCGGGTTGATCGAAGCCGAGGACTCTGAGACGGGCGGCCGCCAGTGGGTGGATACCAATGACTTCCTCGTCCGCACGAATTACCAACAATCTTTTTTTAACCAGACGGAGTTATGTAAAAGCATTTTTCAAAAGGCCGGGTGTGACCTCCTGCACCTGCGTACGGATGAAGACTATGTTAAAATATTACAGCGCTTCTTCGTCGGACGCCACCGGCCGGGATAGTTCATGAGAAGGATACGAGTATATACCATCGCCGTCGTCATGTGCCTCTTTCCAGCGGGGTTGCTGCTTGCACAGAGACGGCATCCCCCGGCTGCCCCTGCACCTGTGTTGAAAGCGACCGTAGACAAGCAGAAGATCGTCATCGGCGAACCGATACAGCTGATGCTGGAAGCAACCGTCACGGGCGATGCCCCGCTGACCTGGCCCAACCTGGACAGCCTCCCGCACTTTGACCTTATACAAAAAGGGAAGGTCGATTCGACCGTCAAAAGTGGCGAGCGCTACTACCGCCAATATCTGACTGTGACGAGCTTTGACTCCGGCGCCTACGCGATACCACGCCTGACCTTTATCGAAGGGAACAAAAAATATTTCAGCGACTCGGTCAGAATCGATATCGGCTATTCGAAATTCGATCCGTCTAAAGACTATCACGATATAAAGGACATCATCGAGGTCCCCAATCCATTCGCGCGGTGGTTCCCCTGGATCGTGGCGGGTGTGGCTGTCGTCTGTCTTGTCCTGGTCATATGGCTCATCCGCAAACGAAAGATGCTGAGAGCGGGCGCCGCGGCGAAGGACGAGCCGCGGCTGACGCCGTATGAAGAGGCGGTATCGCAGCTGAGGCAGCTGGAGCTGCAGAGGCATCTGCTCTCCGATGGCTCTGCCAAGGTCTACTATAGCCGGCTGGGCGACATCTTCCGGTACTTCCTGTTGAGGCGGCTCGGCATCGCCAGCCTCGCCGAGACGAGCGACGAGCTCATCGGGCAGCTGAGAAGGCTCACTCTGCCGGGTGAACAGTTCGCGGCCCTGTCGGATACGCTGCGCATGAGCGATTTTGTAAAATTTGCCAAATACCAGCCGGGGCTCGCCGATGGCGAACAGCATCACCAGACGATCCGCAGCGTGATCGAAACGCTCGAGAAGATGATGGCAGCGAAAGAGGCAGCGGCGGCCTCTGTGTCAGCGGCAACCGGCGGCCAGGCACCGGCGGCGGCCGGACAGGTACCGGAGGCGTCCACCCCAAAATCGGAAAACAAAAACAACTAATTAGTGCTCTACGACTGGTACCAAAATATCTATTTTGCTCAGCCCGCCTTCTTCGGGTTGCTTATCCTATTGCCGGTACTCATCTTCTGGGAGATCAAAAAGTCCGACGGGGCACAGGCGACCATAATGGTATCGTCGGTGGGGCAGTTCCGCGGCGCGCGCTCCTGGAAGAACATCCTTCGTCCGCTGCCCTTTATCTTTCGACTGCTGGCCCTTGCCTGTATCATCCTCTCCCTGGCCCGGCCGCAGACGCGCAATGACGAGCAGCTGGTGACAGGGGAAGGCATCGACATCGTCCTCTGTCTGGACATCAGTGGCAGTATGCTGGCCCAGGATTTTACACCCAACCGAATGGAGGCCGCCAAGAATGTCGCGGGAGAGTTCATCGATCACCGCCCCACCGATCGTATCGGGCTGGTCATCTTCTCGGGTGAAAGCTTTACCATGTGCCCGCTGACCACCGACCGCATCGTCCTCAAGACACAGCTCGCCAACGTACAGAGCGGCTTGCTGGAAGACGGCACGGCCATCGGCTCGGGCCTGGCGACCGGCGTCGACCGGCTCCGCAACTCACCGTCCAAGAGTAAGGTCATCATCCTGCTGACCGACGGAGAGAACAACGGCGGCCTCATTGACCCCAATACTGCAAAAGAGATCGCCAAATCCGTCGGCGTCAAAGTATATACAGTAGGCATGGGTACAGAAGGCTTTGCTCCTGTCCCCATCCAGACCCCCGCCGGCGTCATCTATCAGAAGGAAAAGGTCAACATCGACGAAAAGCTGCTGACCCAGATCGCCACCGAAACGGGCGGCCGCTACTATCGCGCAAAGGACAACGAAAGTCTGAAGAACATCTACAGAGAGATCGACCAGCTCGAGAAGTCAAAGATCGAGACGACGACGCTACGCCGATATACCGAGCAGTTCTATCCCTTCGCGCTGGCCGCCGCGTTGCTGCTGCTGCTGGAGCTGTTGCTGAGGTGGACGTTGTTGAGGAAGTTCCCCTAGGGTCCGCCGCGTCGCCCGCGGAAACCGTATCTTCACACCATGACAGGAAAAGTTTACAAATCCACCGGCAGCTGGTACGTCGTAAAGACGCCGGACTTTGTGACGTGGAATGCCCGGCTCCGGGGAACGTTCAAGCTGGACGGGATCACTTCCACCAACCCGCTGGCCGTGGGGGACGAGGTTACAATTGAACCAGAGAATAATGTTGAGAATACCGCGCTTATAACGGAGATACACGAACGAAAAAACTATATCAACCGGCAGTCCCCGTCGCACCGGATGCAGCATCATATCGTGGCGGCAAATATCGACCAGTCGCTGCTGGTCGTCACGCTGAAGGAGCCCCGCACGTCCCAGGGGTTTATCGATCGCTGGCTGGTCACCTGCGAGGCGTATCATGTTCCCGCCATCCTGTTATTCAACAAAAGCGACCTCTACCGGAAGAAGGAAGAGGAAAAATATACCGCCTGGAAGGAGATGTATGAACATATCGGCTATCGCCTTATTCGTATGAGCGTCCACACCGGTGAAGGCCTCGACGAGGTCCGCCGCCTCCTTACCGGAAAGATCAGCCTTCTCAGCGGGCACTCCGGGGTGGGGAAGTCTTCTTTTCTCAATGCGCTGTTCCCTGAGCTGCGGCTCAAGACCCAGGTGGTCAGCGGGTGGAGCGGAAAGGGGATACATACTACGACTTTTGCAGAGATGTTTGATCTGCCGCCGGCCGCAGGCTCCGATGATGTGCCGGTCGCGGGGTATCCTGGCTGCATTATCGACACTCCTGGCATGCGGGAGTTCGGTCTGGTTGATATCAGCCGGCAGGAGCTGTCCGGCTATTTCCCCGAAATGCGCGCGCTGGCGGGGCAATGTCAATTCAACAACTGTCTGCATCTTGAAGAGCCGGGATGTAAGGTAAAACAGGCGGTCAGCGACGGGCAGATCGATCCGGACAGATATGAGAGCTATATCTCGATACTTGGCTCGATAGAAGAGAATAATTATTGACTCGTTCTCGTCTCCGGCGCGGCCGTTACGTCATGTCCCTCCTCTTTGATCTCTTCCTTCAACGGCTCAGGCTGCTTCTCGTCCCGCTCGTCCCCAAACAACATCCCCCACGGTTTGAGGCTGTCTATCCTGTCAAAGACGATCTTGGCAATGGCGATCACCGGAATGGCCAGGAAGGTCCCGGGTATCCCCCAGACTGCCTCGCCGACGATCACGCCAAACACGGTGATCAGCGCATTGATCCTGACCTTGGACCCCACGATCACCGGCAAAAGCACATTTGAATCGACAAGGTGAATTCCGAGGACGGTGCCTATCACCAGCAGCAGCTTGGCCGTACCCGCCGTGGCAAAAGTGACCAGCGTGCTCAGACACAACGCGGTGAAGATGCCGATATAGGGAATGATATTGAAGAGCCCGGTCAGCAGTCCCAGCAGGATCGCGTATTTGATGCCCAGTATCCAGAGGGCGAGACAGGTGGCCGCGGCCACGATGACCATTTCCAGCAGCAGCCCCAGGATATACTGCCTGATCTTCGTCTGTATCTGCGCAATGATGTCATATACGATAACCGCGTTCTCCTCCTTGAACACCGCCACCAGGAACCGCACGATCAGCCTCCGGTAATAGAGGAGGAAGAAGGTATCGATCATGATAAAGACCAGGAAAAGGATCAGCGAGGACAGAGAGATAAGCGTTGTCCCGATGAAGGAAGAGCCTGTCTCCATAAGCCTGCTGACGGCGTTGTTGACATAGTTGTTCTGCTGCTTGATCCGCACATGGAACTTTACCGAGATCCACTGCTGGAGCTCGCTGAGAGAGGTGAGCACCTGTTGCTTGAACTGTGGCCAGTCCTCGGCCAGGCTGCTGATCTGCTGGCCCACGAGGTAAAGAAGACCTACCAGGGAAACAACCAGCAGGAACACCGACAACAGAGATGCCATGCTGCGCGGCAACCGGCAGCGCCGTTCGATAAAATTGGCGATCGGCAGCAGCAGGACGGCGAACAAGAGGGCAAAGACCAGCGGAGCCAGGAAAGACTTGCCCCACATGGCTATATAGAATATGGCGATCAGACTCACAAGCACCATCGCCAGCTTGGTGTAAAATGGCTGTTTTAGAAACATATGGGATAAATATAGCCAAAAAAACAAGACCCGCCTGTTAAGTGGCGGGGCGATCAACCAAGCCGCGGCCTCGCGCGGATAGGAGGAATGTCTGAAAAGAAAAAAGGCCGGCCCGCCAGGGTCGACCTCAAAGATCGGCAAACATTCGTCAGACAATCCGCCATGAAGCCCGGGACGCTAGGACATATAACGGCGAGCCGTATTAATCAGCAACTTGCTTTCCAGGAACTTCGCAACTTCTACCACCGCGTCGTTGTCCTTCCGGGGAGCTTCCCGGAATTTGCGGGGATAGATGGATATACCGGTGTAAATATTATAATGAAGGGTCAGGATATGCCCCTTGTAAAGAAAGTCCCACATCAGGGAATCGAATTCGTCTGTCTTTTGGGTGAACTTGATGTCAAGGTCGTCAGAGAGAATGTTGGCAACTTCGTAGAAGCGTTTCAGTCCGCAGTCGTCGTCGATGACGGCCTCTGTACAGCCGAAATCGGTACGTAGAGTTAAAGGGCTCATAGAGTAGGGATTTTTATAGTTTATGTTTAGGATTGTACGCTTACGCCTTGAACTTCGGTCCTTTGGGAACTTTCTCCCCGCTAAGTATCCGCTCAGCCCCCACATTCTTCCCGTCACTCGGGCAGCCATACTTCGGTCCGAACATGCTGTGCAACCACCCGCATGACGAGCCTCCGATCAATAAAATGGTCAGGAAAAAAAGGAGGAATTTGGGGTTATGAGTTTTCATGGGACATCTATATAACGAATTTAAACCTACAAATATTATCCTGGATTTGCAAGCGATACCCCCTATTTTAACCCTGAAAAGCCCGTTTTACCCAATCTTTTAGGGTTACTGGGTAGGTGTAGATCAGCCTTTGCGGCCTGTCTCCTCCGCAGGAGAGCCCGCCTGTGCTGCAACCCCCGGCCCGCCTGCGTGACAGGCGTCCCAACCCCGTGCTCCGCAACCGCCTAGCGCACTTCCTGCATCTCGTTGGCGGCATTCACGTCCTTGAACCAGCCGGCATAGATGCAATAGTGGTTGGCGATGCGCTCTATCTGTCCCGAGATAAGGTCTGCAGGTATGTCCTTGATCTTTCTGGCCGGTACCCCTCCATAGATGGTCCCTGATTCGACCTTGGTGCCTTCCGTAACGACCGCACCGGCGGCGATTATCGAGTTCTTTCCTATCTCCGCGTTATCCATTATGATGGCGCCCATTCCAACAAGCACTTTGTCACTGAGTGTACAGCCATGAATAATGGCGTTGTGGCCAATGGATACCTCGTTGCCAATGGTAACGCTCGTCTTCTGATAGGTGCCGTGAATGATCACGCCGTCCTGAATATTCACCTTGTCGCCGATCGTAATGCTGTTGACGTCACCCCTTACCACTGCATTGAACCATACGCTGCATTTATCACCCATCTTTACATTACCTACGATAGTTGCATTGGGAGCGATAAAACAATTTTGTCCAAACTGGGGGAACTTTCCTTCTACCGATAGTATAGTAGCCATAATAAGAGTTTTGAGTCCAGGAAATTATTGACAATCTAATTTACGAACTTTGTGTCTCAATGCATACTCAAAATCATCGCTTATTTCTGCAACACGTCGCCCAGACGTCACCTGCTCCGCTGGCTATCGAAATTGCGAAGGCGGAGGGTCTTTATCTTCATGATCCTGCAGGCAGAACGTACCTGGACCTCATCGGAGGCATCAGCGTCTGCAACACCGGGCATCGCCATCCCCGTGTAGTACAGGCGGTAAAGGACCAGGCCGATCGCTACCTGCACCTCCTGGTCTATGGCGAGCTGATACAGTCGCCACAGGTGGAGTATGCTACGCTGCTCGCGGCCCATCTCCCTTCTTCCCTCGATGCCGTATATTTTACCAATAGCGGCGCGGAAGCGACGGAAGGGGCTATGAAGCTTGCCAAACGGGTAACGGGACGTACAGAGATCGTAGCTTTTAATCAGTCCTATCACGGTAGCACACAGGGTGCGCTCAGCGTCATGGGCGACGAATACTGGCGAAATGCTTTCCGGCCACTGCTGCCCGGCATCCGCCACGTCGAATACAATACTGCGGCTGCACTGGAAGTCATCAGCGACCAGACGGCCTGTGTTATCGCAGAGACGGTTCAGGCAGAACGGGGGGTCTATGCCCCCGATCGCACATGGCTGCAGGCTCTCCGCGAACGTTGTGACCGTACCGGAACCCTGCTGGTCCTGGATGAGATACAGGTCGGATTTGGACGGACGGGTACTCTCTGGGGATTTACGAAGTACGACGTGACGCCGGATATCCTGCTGCTGGGCAAGGCTCTGGGTGGAGGATTGCCACTGGGCGCCTTTATTGCCGACCGCAACACAATGGCGACGCTGACCGACAGACCGGTGCTTGGACATATCACTACCTTTGGCGGCCACCCATTGTCCTGCGCCGCCGGTCTTGCCTCGATGAAGGTGCTTCTTGAAGAGAGCTGGATCTCCGTCGTTGCCGCGAAGGAAAAGCTTTTCCGGCAGCTGTTGGTTCACACTGCTATCCGGGAAGTGCGAAGCGCCGGCCTGCTGATCGCCGTCGAATTTGAAAGCTTTGAGCAGAACAAACGGATCATCGATGCCTGTATAGCCAACGGGTTGCTGACGGACTGGTTTCTGTTCGCTCCGCAATGCATGCGCATCGCTCCGCCGCTGACGATCACTGAAGAAGAGATCAAAAAGGCGTGTTCAATTATTTTGGCAGCAATCTCTATTTAATTGAGCGGGTTTGAGTATCTTTATGGTCAAGCCAACCAACAGCGCAACTTACTACGCCTACGCTACTTTCTCGTATTACTCCCACGGATAAGTGAAGTATCCGTATTGTAATCTTAAAATAGTTTTCTATGTCACAGTTTTTGGACCAAAAAGAACTGTTCGACAGTATTTTGTTTCTCAAAGAAGAAGAGAAGCAGAATCCTCTGGGAGTGATCGAACAGTTCTTCAACGACTATCGCCTGCATGAATGCCGGCATACTTTATGGGCAATGGTGGAAACCTGCCTGACCACGGACAACGCGGAATTCAGCGACCCGGATGAGAGAGGGAATCTGATACAGCGCTACAAGGACCTGGAAAGGTTGCTTGAGGCGGGTACCTTGCTCGTGCAGGAACGGCAGCAGAAATAGCGCCCGGCAGGTCAGCGGAAATAATGCCGGGGAGGCTGGCGAACATAACGCCCGCAGGCCAACGGAAATAGCGCTTAGCCCTGGAAGAAGTGAACCACGAAAAAAGATTTGCCCTGAGAAAACCAAACCTGTTGTTTTTCCGTATATCCTACTGAATGAGAAGAATAATTTTGGCTAGGAATTTGATTAGTTATCCCTGCTATCCAGCAGGGATTTTTTTTGAGAGTCCCCGCCGTGAACCGCGACATCCGCAGCGGATCGTGGCAGCCCGTGGTTAACCGCAACGTCCGCAGCGGATCGTAACAGCCCGTAGTGAACCGCGACACCCCGCCGCGGATCGTGACTCCCGTCGTGAACCGAAACATCTCACCCCTGTAACAACCGGAAAACCAGCACGGCCAGCAGGCAGCCCAGCAGCGGCCCAAAGACCGGGACCCACGCGTATCCCCAGTCGGCGTCTCTTTTGCCTGGCACTGGCAGCAGCGCATGCATGATCCGTGGGCCGAGGTCGCGTGCGGGGTTGATGGCATAGCCCGTGGGTCCGCCTGGCCCCAGTCCGATGCCCAGCACAAGCAGGCTTACCGGCAGAGCGTCCAGCGCCCCCAGCGTGCTGGACGGCGACGCAATGAACAAGATACCGATGATCAGCACAAAGGTCGCGATGGTCTCAGTAACGAAGTTGTCACGGTAGCTGCGTATGGCCGGCGCAGTGCAAAAGACGGCCAGCTTGGCGTTCGCGTCTGCGGTCGCGCTGAAATGAGGCCGAAAACACAACCACGCCACCAGCGACCCTGCCATCGCTCCCAGCATCTGCGCTGCGATATACACGGGCACCGACGCCCAGGGAAATTTTCCAAGCACGGCAAAGGCGATCGTCACGGCAGGATTGAGATGCGCCTTGCTCGAAGCGGCCGAACAATACACGCCTATGAAAACGGCCATCGCCCAGCCAAAGCTGATAACGATCCACCCGCTGTTATGCCCCTTGCTTTTTTCAAGGACCACATTGCTGACAACGGTCTGCCCGATAAAAAGAAGCAGGCCGGTCCCGATAAATTCGCCCCAAAATGGCGTCATGGTATAGTAGTTTATGGTTTCACCAGATAACCTTCTGCAAGGGAATTGAACTCCCCGATCTGCCGGTCCTGCCAGGCGCTGTCCTTCCCCAGCTCTTGCGCCAGCAACGCCGCGACCATCGGCGCGGCGTCGATGGCCGCCTGTGCGTCCAGCAACAGTGAACGGGTTCGCCGGCTTAGCGCGTCCTCGAGCGTCATGCACATCTCCTCCCGGGCCGCCCAGACGATCTCCGCTCTGATATAAGGCAGCCGGTGGTGCAGTCGCTCACCCATCAGCGGATGAGCCTTAACGATAGCGCGTATCGCCTCCGCGTCCGTACCATGATAGTGCAGGGGGCCTTCTTCCACATAGCCGGTCGGTGCGCCATGTATCGGAAGCCTGGCCGTGATACATTCTTTCATCGGGAGACCTGCCTTCTCTATTGCAGTATTCACCGTGTCCTCCGCCATACGCCGGTAAGTAGTCCACTTCCCGCCCGTCACGGTTACGAGCCCCGAGTCCGCCACCAGTATCAGGTGATCCCTTGACAGCTCGGCCGTCTTCCTGCTGCTGCTCTTCACCAGCGGTCTCAGCCCCGCATAGACGCTGCGGATATCGGCAGCTGTGGGCACTTTCTTCAGGTACCGGCCTATCTGCTTCAGGATAAAATCGACTTCCTCCGGCAGGGCCCGTGGCTCGATGTCCACGTGATCCACCGGCGTATCGGTCGTCCCGATGATGATCCTGTCGTGCCAAGGTACGGCAAACAACACGCGGCCGTCGTCGGTATGCGGCACCAGTATGGAAGCTTCGCCCGGCAGGAAGTCCTTGTCGAGCATGATGTGTACGCCCTGGCTGGGCGCGATGATCGGCTCGCTTTCCGGCTCGTCCATTTGCAGGACGCTATCCGTAAATACTCCCGTGGCGTTGATGACGACCCGGGCATTTATGGTATACCGTTGGTCGCTGAGCGTGTCTGTAGCTACGACGCCGGAGACCTTGCCTTTTTCTTTAAGCAAGGCTTCGACCTTGCAATAGTTGAGAAGGGTCGCCCCTTGTTCAGCCGCCGTCATGGCCAGGTGGATCGCCAGTCTCGCATCGTCGAACTGGCCGTCGTGATAGAGCACACCGCCACGCAGCCCTTCGTCGTCAAGGGTAGGGGCCAGCTCGAGCACCTCCTCCTTCGACAAGAGGCGCGACTTGCCCAATCCCAGATCACCAGCCATCCAGTCATAGACCTTTAGCCCGATGCCATAGAACGGACCTTCCCACCATTTATAGTTAGGAACTATAAATGACATATTCTTCACCAGGTGCGGAGCATTGCGCCACAGAATACCCCGCTCGTGCAGCGCCTCTGTGACCAGCTTGATATTCCCCTGCTGGAGATAACGGACCCCGCCATGCACCAGCTTGGTAGCTCGGGATGAAGTGCCCTTTGCAAAATCGTATTGCTCTAGCAGCAGCGTGGTAAAGCCTCTCGACGCCGCATCCACGGCCACGCCCAGTCCAGTGGCGCCGCCGCCGATGATGCAGATATCCCATAATTCCCGGCTCATTGATCCAAGAGCCTGGACCATATTTTGTCGATTCATAAAATTATTCTTTACCGGCCGCGTCGGGGCCTCGCCATATTATCGTCCATCGGCCCAGGCTATTGCCGCCTTCACTGCCCGCTGCCATCCTTTCAACAATCCCTCTGCATGACCTGCTGCCATCGTCGGGTCGAAACGTCTGTCGACTTCCCACTGTTTGCGGATATCCTCTTCCGAATTCCAATAACCAACACCAAGACCCGCGAGATAGGCCGCGCCAAGCGCCGTCGTCTCCGTCACGGTGGGTCGCACTACGGGCACACCGAGTATATCGGACTGGAATTGCATCAGCCCGTCATTTGCCGTAGCGCCTCCGTCAACCCGCAGCTCTTTCAGCACGATGCCGCTGTCAGCCTGCATCGCCGTGAGTACGTCATAGGTCTGATAGGCGATGCTCTCCAGCGCCGCCCGGGCGATATGGGCTTGGGTAGTGCCACGCGTCATGCCGAAAAGGCTTCCCCGCGCATGTTGGTTCCAGTGAGGAGCGCCAAGACCTGCAAAGGCTGGCACCATGTAGACGCCATCCGAGCTGTCGACCTTTGCCGCCAGCGCCTCGACCTCTTCCGAGCTGCGGATGAAGTGCAGCCCGTCGCGCAGCCACTGTACCACGGCCCCGGCGATGAAGATGCTGCCTTCGAGCGCGTAAGTCGTCTGACCCTTGCGCGTCCAGGCAACAGTAGTGAGCAGATTATTTTGAGAAAGGACGGCGTCGCTGCCCGTAAACATCAGCATAAAACAACCGGTGCCGTAGGTATTCTTGACCATGCCCGGTTGCGTACAGAGCTGACCGAAAAGGGCCGCCTGCTGGTCTCCTGCAATACCCGCGATGGGCACGCCTACGGATCCGGGAGCCATGATGCTCGCTGTATTGCCATAGACCTCGCTCGAGCTGCGCACTTCCGGCAGGACGGAGGCGGGTATATCGAAAAGGCGTAAGAGCTCGGGATCCCATTCGCATTTGTGAATGTTGAAAAGGAGGGTGCGCGAGGCGTTGGTGCTGTCCGTAATATGCAGCTTGCCGGCTGTGAGTTTCCAGACCAGCCAGCTATCGATGGTGCCGAAAGCGAGCTCGCCTTTGGCGGCCTTTGCCCTCGCGCCCGGGACTTCGTCGAGTATCCATTTTAATTTGGTAGCGGAGAAATAGGCGTCGATGACCAGCCCCGTCCGCTGCTGTATCAGGGCCGAATTTCCTTGTGCCTTCAACTGGTCGCAGTAGGCGGCGGTGCGCCGGTCCTGCCAGACGATGGCCGGGTGTATCGGTTGGCCGCTCTGGCGGTCCCAGACAACTACTGTCTCCCGCTGATTGGTAATGCCGATGGCGGCGACGTCTTTTGTCGTGCTGTTGTTCCTGGCCAGCACCTCCGCCAGGACGCTATATTGTGTAGACCATATCTCCTCGGGGTCGTGCTCGACCCAGCCGGGTTGGGGATAGTATTGCTTGAACTCCCGTTGGGCTATCTGTCGGATGTGGCCGTTCCGGTCAAAGAGGATGGCCCTGCTGCTGGTAGTGCCCTGATCCAGGGAAAGAACATAAGAAGCCGGCATTTAATCGTTGTTTTAAGTAAAGCTGGTCCAGTGGACGAGCAGGTGAAGGTTGACCGGTCCCCCGGAACCCGCGGATAATCATTTGGGAAGATAGGAAAAACTTGTTCATTACAATTATTGTATTTAAATTTACGTAAGCACTTACGTAATTAACATCATGGATTTTTACACACGTACTGGCAAAATGGCTCTTGGCAGCCGTCTTCGCCGCCTCAGCGAAAGTATGACCGAGCAGGCCGCCGGCATCTATGACCTTTACCAGGTCGATCTTCAGCCCAAGTGGTTCCCCGTCTTCTATTCCCTTTCCCCCACGGAGGAAAAATCGATCACCGATATCGCCCGCGAGATAGGTCATACTCATCCCTCTGTGAGCCAGACCGTGCGTGAGCTGGCTGCGAAAGGATATATTATTGAGAAGAAGGGGGAGGCTGATGGCCGCAAGAACTTTGTCCTCCTGTCGCCGGCCGGTCAGGCTGTGCGCGAGAAGATGCAAGCGCAGCTGGACGACGTCACCTCGGCTATCGAAACGGCCATGAAGGAGACGCACCACGACCTTTGGCGGGCCATCGGGGAGTGGGAGTTCCTGCTGGAGCAGAAGAGCCTCCTGCGCCGGGTGCAGGAAGAGAAGAAGGCGAGGGAGAGCAGCCAGGTGCAGATCGTGGACTATGCCCCCGACATGCAGCCCGCGTTCCGCCGGCTCAACGAGGAGTGGATAACCAGGTATTTCCGGATGGAGGAAAGCGACTACAAGGCGCTGGACCATCCCAAAGAATACATTCTTGACAAAGGCGGACATATCTTCATGGCCCTTTATAAGGGAGAGGCTGTCGGCGCCTGTGCGATCATCCCGATGGACGACGGTGGTTTTGAGCTGGCAAAGATGGCTGTTTCCCCCAAGGCGCAGGGGCTGGGGATCGGCTTCCTTATCGGCCAGGCCTGTATCGAAAAGGCTCGTGCGCTCGGTGCGCGCCGTGTCTATCTGGAAAGCAATACGACGCTGAAACCCGCGATCAATCTCTACCACAAGCTGGGGTTCCGCAAGGTGGCGGGTCCGCCATCGCCGTATGAGCGATGTAATATACAGATGGAGCTGGTGTTCCCCGCGTGAACCACTGGGGTGGGGTGAACCGTTGGGGTAAGGTGAACCGCTGGGTGGGATCCGGTAACCGTTGATTCGTGAACCGCTGGCGGCGGGACGCCGTGAACCACTGGGGGTGAACCGTTGGGGTGGGGCACCACTGACCCGTGAACCGTGAACTGTTAGGGTGGGACGCCGTGAACCACTGGGGGTGAACCGTTGGGGTGGGGCGCCGCTGACCCGTGAACCGTGAACTGTTAGGGTGGGACGCCGTGAACCGGGGCCCGCAAAAAATTTTCCGCCAACCTCTTGCGGGAACCAAATTTTCCCCTTTACTTTGTGGTTCAAAGTACTTTTATGACCAGCCAAAGCCCCACAGAGCAATCTCAATCCCTCGAAGCCTTACAGGATATACGGCGGATGATGGAGCGCTCCTCCCGATTTATATCGCTGAGCGGTCTCAGTGGGGTCAGCGCCGGCATCTGCGCCATCATCGGGGCATTTATCGCGCATATCTGGCTGGCGGAGTACCGTCTTGGCGGCATCGGCGAAAGCATAGACATTAGCCGTGAGCATAGCACCGGATCGCTGCACGGGTCCAGCCCGGAGCTCAAAGAGCTGCAGTTCAGGCTGATCGTGCTCGCCCTTGGTGTCCTGGTCGCGGCTCTGGCCACCTCCACCTGGTTCACCTGGCGGAAGGCCCGCAAGAGCAAGCTGCCTATCTGGGATGTGGCCTCAAAAAAGCTCGCCATAAACATGACGATCCCTTTGGCCGCCGGCGGATTTTTCGTACTCGGGCTGATACACTATTCCGACTGGGTCTATGTTGCGCCCGCCTGCCTTATCTTTTATGGCCTGGCGCTCGTCAATGCAAGTAAATTTACCCTGACCGATATTCGCTACCTTGGACTGCTCGAAATAGCTCTCGGTTGCGTAAGCATGTATTACCCGCATGAAGGACTGTACTTCTGGGCCGCCGGCTTTGGAGGGCTACACATTATCTATGGGTTGATCATGTGGTGGAAATACGAAAGATCATGAAGAATCCGATAGGAAACCTTAATAAAGTATTCGATAGTCGCATCCGGATGGGGGTGATGAGCATCCTGTTGATGAACGAGGAGGTCAGCTTTAACGATCTCAAGCAGCTGCTCGAGCTGACGGACGGCAACCTGGCCTCGCACATGATCAACCTGGAGGAGAACGGCTTTATCAAGGTTCACAAAGGATTTATCGGACGAAAGACGAATACGACGTATGCGATCACAAAAGCCGGCGAGAAGGCGTTCAAGGAACACATCGAAGCGCTGGAAAATATGATCAAGGGAGTGAACAAGGGTTAGGCGCTGGGCCGACCGGGGTGAACAAGGGTTAGGCGCCGGGGAACGGAGGGAACAAGGGTTAAGCGCCGGGGCGACGGAAGTGAACAAGGGTTAGGCGCTGGGGCGACCGGGGGTGATCTAGAGTTAGACGCTGGGTAACGGTGGAATAAGGGTTAGGCGCCGAGGAACAGAGTGAACAAGGGTTAGACGCCGAGGAAC
>Ga0105239_10002424_pt1 | contig 23755 bp, 17 predicted proteins | sample KBSC44metaG_FD_92761 | JGI IMG/M metagenome (GOLD analysis project Ga0105239, IMG submission 92761) | Corn rhizosphere microbial communities from Kellogg Biological Station, Michigan, USA - KBS C4-4 metaG | ecosystem: Host-associated > Plants > Roots > Rhizosphere > Soil | place: Michigan, USA...
GAAGAGGGAGGCGCCTGTACCGGTGAGGGACTCGCTGAAGGGGGAGACGCCGGTTCCGGTGCGGGACGCGCTGAAGGGTGAGACGCCGGTCCCGGTGCGGGATTCGCCGGAGGCCGGGACGCCGGTTCCGGTGCGGGACGCGCTGAAGGTTGAGATGCCGGTCCCGGTGCGGGATTCGCCGGAGGCCGGGACGCCTGTTCCGGTGCGGGATCTGCCGAAGGGGGAGGCGCCTGTACCGGTGAGGGACTCGCTGAAGCATGAGACGCCGGTTCCGGTGCGGGACGCGCTGAAGGTTGAGATGCCGGTCCCGGTGCGGAATTTCTCAAGGGGTGGGAGGCCTGTTCAAGTGCGAAATTTGTCGAAGGGTGGTTTGCCTGTTCCGGAGCGGGATTTGTCAGGGGGTGGGATGCCTGTTCCGGTGCGGAACTTGCCGGAGGCCGGGTCAGGTAGCGGAGTCCTTGAGCAGTATGTCCGCCTTGGTCTCGACAGCAATCTTGCCCTGCATCAGCGAAATTTTGATCTGGAGCGTTCGCGGCTGGACCTCAAACGCGCCCGGTCGCTGTTCTATCCTCAGGCGGGTTTCAGCTCGCAGTACACGGTCGCCAACGGCGGCCGTTCGATAGATATCCCTATCGGGGACCTGCTCAACGGCGCCTATTCGACCCTCAATCAGCTGACCAATTCGAAAAAATTTCCCCAGGTAGCCAATCAGTCCGTCCAATTCCTGCCCAACGACTATCATGATACCAAAATGGAGGTGACCCTGCCGATACTCAACACGGAGCTGCAGCACAATAAGGAAATAAACAGCGAGACCATTGGCGTTCGTCAGGCCGATCGTGACATCTATCGCCGTGATCTTGTCCGGAGCATCCGTCAGGCGTACTACCAATACCTTCAGACCGGCAAGGCGGTCGAGATCTACGCTACCGCGCTTGGCCTCGTTAAAGAGAACCGGCGCGTCAGCGGAAAATTTGTAGAGAACCATATGGCTACCCGTGAGATCGTTCTTCGCGCCCAGGCTCAGGTCAGCGAGGTGGAGGCGTCGCTTATCGAGGCGGAGAACCAGCGTAAGAATGCCGTGGCGTACTTTAATTTTTTGCTGAACCGCTCTCTGGACAGCGATGTGGTGACGGATTCTTTGCTGATGTCACCCGATGTTGATGAAAACGTGGATCCTGCGCGTGGCGGCGCCGATCTGCTCTCGCGTCGCGAGGAGTTCAATCGTATCAGGAGCTACCAGAAAATTACCGCTTCCAATCTGAAATGGGACCGCGCCTATCTCGTCCCCAAGCTCAATGCTTTTTACGACGTCGGCTTTCAGGGTTATGGCTTTCACCCCAATGGCTCGCAGTTCTATCAGCTGGCTGGTATTCAGCTGGTCTGGCCGCTTTTCAAGGCCGGCGACAACAAGCTAAAGATCCGTCAGGCAGAGATAGATATTGCTGCGCTCGACGAGCAATACAAGCAGCTGACCCAGCAGGTCAGTCTCGAACAGGAGACGACCGTCAACAACTATCGTTCTGCCCTGGAGGCCCTGCGTTCGCTGTCCGACGGCGTTAACAGCGCCCGCGAAGCCTACCGGCTGGCAGAGAGGCGGTTCAACGAGGGCCAGGCGCTGCAGATCGAGCTCATCGATGCCCGCACGCAGCTGACCAATTCCGAGATCCGCTATTCGCTGGGTCGTCTTGCTGTCCTCAACAGGGCGGCCGACCTCGAGCGCGTCACCGCATCCTATAAATTTTAGAACAATTCCAAACAACAAGCATATGAATACGAAATTGCTCAACATCATTCGTTTGCCCCTGGCCGCGCTGCTGGCCTTCGGCCTGGTTCGCTGCGGCCAGAATGCTGCGGCGGTCGCTCCTCCAAAGGACGAGCCTATCCCGGTAATACTGCAGCCTGTGACGATTGGTGGTCACAACCGCATTCTGCAATATTCCGGGCTTATCGCTTCCAATTCTGAAGCCCGTCTGTCCTTTAAGATCGGGGGCATTATCTCCAGGATATATGTAAAGGAAGGCGATCATGTTGCTGCCGGTCAGCTGCTGGCTACGCTGGACCTCACGGAGATCGATGCCCAGGTAAATCAGGCGACGCAAAATGTCGAAAAATCGCAGCGCGACGAACATCGCATGACCAATCTTTACCGCGACACCGTCGCCTCTCTCGAGCAGTTGCAAAATACCCAGACCCAGCTGACCGTTGCCAGGGAGGCTCTGCGTATCGCCAGCTTTAACAGGCAGTATGCGCAAATACGAGCTGCTTCTGCCGGTACGATCCTGCAGAAGGTGATGAATGAAGGAGAATATGCCTCTGCCGGCGCGGCCGTGCTGGCCTTTAACGGCACCGGGCAGGGTGACTGGGTTGTCAGATTTGGCGTTTCGGATAAGGACTGGGCCGTTCTCAAAAAGGGCGACAAAGCTACCGTTGCCATGGATGCTTATCCGGGTGAATCATTTGGGGGTGTCATCACCAAACTTGCCGAGAGCTCGGACCCCAATGGCGGAACCTATGCTGTTGAAGTGACCGTCGCTTCGGGTGGGCATAAGCTGGCACCCGGCCTGTTCTGCACGATCCAGCTGCAGCCGCCTTCCCCATATGCCAAAAACTTTGTGTTCATTCCTGCGTCGGCGCTTGCCGAAGGCGACGGTAATACCGGTTTTGTATACACGTTAAATGACGACAAAAGGACCGTGAAAAAGATACCCATCCGTATTGCCTACCTGCAGGGCGAGCTTATTGCCGTAAGCAGCGGGCTCGAGAACGTGCAGCAGGTGATCACCGATGGAGCGGGATACCTCTCAGATAAGTCCGTCGTCAAGCTAAGCACCGATACCAGCATTCACAGCAAATAAACGAATTGAGATGAATACGAACAACAACAACGGCCAGGCAGGCGCACCCAGGAGGCGTCGCGGCCTCACTGAATTCGCGGTCCGCAACTACCAGTTCACGCTCATTGTATTTGTGATGCTGGCGCTTATCGGAGTGAATGCTTTGATGACCATGCCCCGGGGTGAAGATCCGGACACGGAGGCTCCGACCTTCTCCGCTATCGTCATCTATCCCGGAACCAGTCCCAAAGACATGGAAGAGCTGGTCGTCAATCCCATTGAAAAGAGATTTAACGCGATGGACGATGTCAAACGTATCCGGTCTACCATCGACGACGGGCTGGCAGTGATACAGCTGGAATTTAAATATGAGACAGACCCGGACAAAAAATACCAGGACGTCATCCGCGAGCTGAACGCGGTGCGGGGCGAGCTTCCGCAGGACATTCTGAGTATCGACATTCAGCGGTTTACGCCTTCGGACGTCAATATCCTTCAGGTGGCGCTGCTCAGTGAGTCAGCTCCTTATAAGGACCTGAAGGAGTGGAGCAAGCGATTAAAGGAGAGGCTGGAGAAGATCAAGACGCTCAAAAATGTGGACAACTGGGCCTTTCCTGAGCAGCAGGTCCGTGTTGCGCTGGACCTTGAAAAGGTTGCTCAAAACCATATTCCGCTGAATGCGGTGTTGCAGGCTATCCAGCGGGAGAATGTGAACATTCCCGGGGGCAGCGTCGATATGGGTTCGAAAAAGTTCAATATCAAGACCAGCGGCGACTATAAAAGTATCGATGAGATAAAAAATACCATTGTAAGCAGCATGAATGGAAAGATCATTTATGTCAGGGACATTGCGGACGTGGGATTCAACTATGAAGAGCAGAACTATATCGGAAGGCTCAATGGTAAAAGGGGGGTATTCGTTACAGCCAGCCGCAAGGCTGGAACCAATATTTTTTCCGTTGAAAAGGAGATGGAGCCCGTGCTGCAGAAGTTCAAACAGGACCTGCCGCCTGCGATAAGCTTTGAAAAGAGCTTCAACAATGCGCAAAGTGTGCGGACGCGGCTGGGGCATTTTATCCGGGATTTTGGTATTGCTATTTTTTTAGTGTTGCTCACGCTGCTGCCGTTAGGCCCGCGTGCGTCCATTGTCGTAATGGTATCTATTCCGCTGTCCCTGCTGATCGGGCTGGTCCTGCTGAACCTGTTTCATTTTACGATCAACCAGTTAAGCATTGTCGGGATGGTGGTGGCGCTGGGGCTGCTTGTGGATGACAGCATTGTCGTGGTCGAGAACATCGAACGCTATCTCCGGATGGGCTATTCGCGGGTGGATGCGGCGATCGCGGCTACCCGGCAGATAGGACTTGCGGTGCTGGGCTGTACGGCTACGCTGATATTTGCTTTCCTGCCGCTGATGTTTCTGCCCGAGGCGCCGGGGGACTTTATCCGCAGCCTGCCTGCGGCGGTGGTTACTACGGTGCTGGCTTCGCTGTTTGTGTCGTTGACTATCGTACCTTTTTTGTCCAGCCGTATACTGAGCGCCCATGAGCACCCGGAGGGCAATTTTTTCCTGCGCGGACTCAAGCGTTTTATCAACGGCTCTTATCGCCGTCTGCTGCATGCCGCTATCGGACGTCCTGCAGTTACGCTGGTTGTGGCGCTCGGGATATTTGTGGGTTGTCTGGCGTTGATCCCCCGAGTTGGTTTCAGCGTGTTCCCTGCGTCAGAGAAGCCAATGTTCCTCATCAATATCCAGACGCCGCTGGGCACCAGTCTGGCGGCTACAGATACGATCGCTCATTGGGTCGAGCGTCGGATAGAGCGGCTGCCTGATCTGAAGAACTATGCCACGAACGTAGGGCATGGCAATCCCCGTATCTACTACAATGTGATACCCCAGAACGAGCAAAGCAACTATGCGCAGATCTTTATTCAGCTAAATGAGACGCCACCTTACAAAAAGAGGTTGATGATCGATTCGCTGCGGCGGTGTTTTGCGGATTATCCCGGTGCAAAGATCGAGGTGAAGGACTTTGAGCAGGGGCCGCCGATAGAAGCGCCGATCGCTATCCGCCTGTTCTCGGAAGACCTGGATACCCTGCGTAGTCTGGCTTTCCGGGTGGAAGATCTCCTGAAAAGGACGGATGGTACCATGTACGTGAACAACGAGCTGACTACCCTGAAGACCGATATCAAGGTCAGCGTCAACAAGGAAAAGGCCGGGATGCTCGGCGTTCCGGTAAATGAAATAGACCGCACCGTCAGGCTGGCGGTGGCGGGGCTCGACATCGGCAAATTCCGGAAGGACAATGAAAAGGATGATGACTACAATATCAACGTATGTTTACCCCGCGGGCAGCGGCAGTCTCTCGATGCGTTGAACAAAGTATACGTCAATTCCTATACGGGGGCTTCTGTGCCGCTGAACCAGGTTGCGGATATCCGTCTGCAAAGTTCACCCACCAGCATTCACCATTACGATAAAGATCGCTATACTACTATCACGGCTTTTGTCCGCAGCGGATATAATGTTACGCGTGTCACTCAGGGGGTGTTACAGGAGCTGGACAAGATGCATTTCCCGAAGGGGGCGACGTATATGGCGGCTGGCGAGGTGGAAAGCAAGAACGAGAGCTTTGGGGGGCTGGGGTCGATCATTCTGATAACCGTTTTTGGCATACTGGGTATTCTTATCCTGGAATTCAAGACCTTCCGGGGTACGTTGATCGTGCTGTCGGTTGTGCCGCTGGGGATCATCGGTGCGGTGCTTATCCTGCTGGCTTCGGGCAATACTTTTTCCTTTGTGGCGGTCATCGGTATCATAGCGCTCATTGGAATAGAGGTCAAGAACTCGATACTGCTGGTGGATTACACCGACCAGCTGCGAAGGGGAGGGATGGGGCTGGATGAGGCGATACAGGAGGCGGGTGAAACCCGATTTGTCCCGATCATCCTGACCACGCTGACGGCGATAGGGGGGCTTATTCCCCTGGTTGCCGAAAACAATCCGTTGTATTCACCGCTCGCGCTGGTGATCATCGGGGGATTGCTAAGTTCGACCATACTAACGCGGGTGGTGACGCCGGTCTTGTACAAGTTGCTGGCGCCCAAGATCGAGATGGAGGCCGCCGGCGAGGTTGCCGGCCAGGTGCCGGTCATGGCGTAGAGACTTGAGGTCACAATTTGTGACCTCAAGATGGGGAAATTCAGGAAGAAAAAGCCGGACACTCGTCCGGTTTTTTTATGCGGATAATATAGGATGTCTTTTGAACTCCTTACTTCGGTCGAAGAGATAGCGATAGGTCGTCAGCTTTCTGGTGACGTAGGTGTCTCCGAGGTTCCTGGCGACGTTGACCATTTTGGGGTTAAAGTCGCCGATCCACTGCATTTCGTAGTGTTGGTAGAATCTGGCGGGCTGGACGACCCTGGCAATCTCGCAGATGATGAACGCGTCGACCCCTTTGGCCTGGAACTCGGGAACGACGGCGAAGACGATCCCGGTAAAGTGGCGGCAGGCTCCTCTGCTGCGCAGCCAGAGGAACTGCAGTTTTTGCAGCAGGCCGAATTTTCCGTCGAAGTGTTTGTAGTACTGGTTCAGTTCGGGGATGTTGATGAACATGGCGATGGGTTTGTCCTTGTGGTAGGCGAACCAGACAATATTCTCGTCCATCAGGGGCTTCATTTTTTTGAACAGCTGCATGACCTGCTCTTTCCGCATTGATTTTATGCCGCCATGGCCTGCAAAGGCGCCGTTGTAGATGGCGAGAAAGTCTTCTGCGTATTTTTCCAGTCTTTTCTTCTCGATCCTGGCGGCGGTGAAGGCGGGGTCGCCGGCGATGGCGGCATGTCTGGCTAAGATCTTGTCATTCAGCGGCTTCATAGGATCGAGGCCAAAGCACAGCTGGTGGAAGAAGGGTTTGAAGCCGTAGTTTTCGAACAGGTCCTTATAATAAGGAGGGTTGAAGTTCATGGCCCACAGCGGTTCGTAGAAGCCTTCGACGAGCAGGCCCCACCATTTGTCCCGTTCGCCAAAGTTGATGGGGCCGTCCATGGCCTCCATTCCGCGTTGACCGAGCCAGTGCCGGGCGACGTCCAGCAGCATATCGGCGGCCTCCTGGCTGTTGATACAGTCAAAAAAGCCTATGCCGCCTACGGGGACGTCGTCGCCTTTGTTCTTGTATCTCTTATTCACAAAAGCTGCTATGCGACCGATCAGCCGGCCGTCCGCGTCTTTGAGGACCCAGCGGGTGGCTTCCCCCTGTCGGAACGCCTTATTGTGTTCAGGATCAAATACTTCGTCAATTTCTTTGTCGATAGGCCGGATATATCCCGGCACTTTTTGGTTCAGATCGACATTTACCTGTATAAACTCCTTCGCCTGGGCCGGGTTGATAACCTCTGTCAGTTGCATATTGGAAAATGAGCACCAAATGTAGCAAAAAGCCCAAACTATTTTGGGCTTTCCCCTTGTCCCCTTACCTTTGCAGCCGAATTTAAAACATTACAATATTATATGGCAAGTACCGGCAAAATCAAGCAAATCATCGGCGCGGTTATCGATGTGCAGTTTGAAGGCAAACTCCCCGAGATCTACAATGCGTTGGAATTGAAAAAATCCAATGGTGAAACCCTTGTTTTGGAAGTTCAGCAGCACCTCGGTGAAGACAGTGTCCGTTGTATCGCTATGGACGGTACGGAAGGTCTTGTACGCGGGCTGCCCGTTACGGATACCGGGAACGCTATTGCCATGCCTATCGGCGAAGGCATCAAGGGTCGCCTTTTCAATGTGACCGGTGATCCTATCGATGGTCTGCCCCCTGTCAGCAAGGTCAATGGGCGTCCTATCCACAGCAAGCCCCCGGCTTTCGAGAACCTGAGCACCAGCACGGAAGTACTTTTTACCGGTATCAAGGTTATCGATCTTATCGAGCCCTATGCAAAGGGTGGCAAGATCGGTCTGTTTGGTGGTGCCGGTGTGGGAAAAACAGTACTTATCCAAGAGCTGATCAACAATATCGCCAAGGCCTATTCCGGATTGTCCGTTTTTGCCGGGGTAGGTGAGCGTACCCGCGAAGGAAATGATCTGATGCGGGAAATGATCGAGGCCGGTATCATGAAATATGGCGAAGATTTCAAGCACAGCATGGAGCATGGCGGCTGGGACCTGAATAAGGTCAACATGAAGGAGCTGTCTGATTCCAAGGCGACCTTTGTGTTCGGACAGATGAACGAGCCCCCCGGAGCCCGTGCCCGTGTGGCCCTCAGCGGTCTGACCATTGCTGAATACTATCGTGATGGAGACGGGCAGGGTCAGGGTCGTGATATCCTGTTCTTCGTAGACAATATCTTCCGTTTCACCCAGGCTGGTTCCGAAGTATCGGCTCTGCTGGGTCGTATGCCTTCTGCGGTTGGTTACCAACCCACGCTGGCGACGGAGATGGGGCTGATGCAGGAAAGGATCACCTCGACCAAGAATGGTTCGATCACTTCCGTACAGGCCGTTTATGTACCTGCGGATGACCTTACCGACCCGGCTCCTGCAACGACATTCGCCCACCTGGATGCCACCACGGTACTTAGCCGTAAGATCGCCGACCTTGGTATCTATCCTGCGGTTGACCCGCTGGATTCCACGTCGCGTATCCTGACCCCCAAGATCGTAGGTGATGCGCACTACAACTGCGCCAACAGGGTAAAGCTTATCCTCCAGCGTTATAAGGAGCTGCAGGATATCATCGCCATCCTTGGTCTGGATGAACTAAGCGACGAGGATAAGATGACCGTAGCGCGTGCGCGTAAAGTACAACGTTTCCTGTCTCAGCCCTTCCATGTGGCAGAACAGTTCACCGGTCTGAAAGGCGTGCTTGTTCCCATCGACGAGACGATCCGTGGTTTCAACATGATCATGGATGGTGAAGTGGATGAATATCCCGAAGCGGCCTTCAACCTGGTTGGAAACATCGATGACGCAATTGAAAAAGGTAAGAAATTATTGGCCCAGGCCCGTGGTTAATGCAAGAACTTATGAACCTGGAAATATTAACACCCGAGAAGAAATTGTTCAGCGCAGATGTATATGGTGTGCAGCTGCCTGGAGTTGACGGCCTGTTCGAGGTATTGGACAAACATGCTCCCCTCGTAAGCGCACTGAAAGCAGGTCGTGTAAAGGTGCTGAAAGACAAAAGCAATCATCTGGCTTATTTTACGATCCAGAGTGGTTTTGTTGAAGTGATCCACAATAAAGTGACCGTCCTGGTAGAGGGCGCGGTACCTGTGGAAACAAAATCGTAATCGTAACTGATCAACACCTTACGGTCCATTCCCCACGGAACAAAATGTTAGTTCAACCCCGGCTTCGCGCCGGGGTTTGTTTTTTAATGCGATTTTCATCTCTGTCAAAACCGCGTTAAAACACAATTCATTAAAATCCTGCGGTATCGCTTTTGCATAAATTTACCATTATAAAATGTCCCTATATGAACAGAACTATAATCCAATTGACGGTCGGGGCGCTGCTGGGCATGACGCTTTTGGGCAGCTGTAAGAAGGACGCCGTTAACAACCTCACGAACGATGAATCGCGGATCTACGTTACCAATCATGATACTACCGCGGTATTTTCTTCTTATTCCACTTTCAGCATAGCCGACTCGGTGGCTGTGATACAGGACAACCAGTTTGGGGGCCGGCAAAAGAATGGGTTTGACAGTCTGGCGATCAATGCCGTCACCCAGCTGATGCAGCAGCGTGGCTATCAGAAGGTGGGCAACAAGGATAACCCTGATCTGGCGATCGACATCTCCCGTATCTATAATACTTCTACGGGTGTTTTCAGCTATGGTGACTACTGGGATTATTATGGCGGCTATTGGGATCCATATTACTGGGGATATCCGGGCTATGGATACTATGATCCCTTTGCAGTTGGGGTTTATACGATCCAGACGGGGGCTCTGGAGATCGACCTGCTCGACCTCAAGAATGCAACCGCCAATGGCAACAAGCTCAAGGCTGTCTGGACTGGCATGGCCAGGGGAGAGCAGGTATTTAACACCGCTAATGTATCAAACGAGGTGACTGCCCTGTTCGAACAATCTCCATACCTTAAAAAGTAAACGATCATGAAAGCATTTATTCAACGATATGGCGTAATTGCCTTTCTGCTGCTGGCCGTGGGAACCGGTGCGCAGGCGCAGTACCACAATGACCTGCAGTTCAATGTCAACTACAATGTGAACATTCCTTCCGGGGCTTTCCGGAATTTTATCACCAATCCCGCCTGGAAAGGGTTTACCGCGGGTCTGGCCTATCCCATCACCAGTCAGCTGCGTGTCGGGCTTAGTGTAGGATACAATGACTATTACCAGAAGTATCCGCGGCAGGTATATTCTGAGGGGGCCGGGTCGGACGTCTCGGCGGTATTGAGCAATTCCGTCCAGCAGATACCCTTGCTGGCGACGGTGGACTATACGCTGTTGAAGAAAGGGTTTATCCGCCCGTATGTAGGCGCGGGGGCGGGTGTCAACTTTGTCAGCTTCGACCAGTATCTCGGGGAATTTGACAACCCGCAGTCCAGCGCTCATTTTGCGGTGCGGGGAGAAGCCGGTATACTGATACCGCTGAGCTCCTATTCCGCTACTGCTATCCGTATCGGCGGCAGCTATAATTACGCGCCATACAACCGGGATGGGATAAGCCGTTTGGACAACTGGGGGATACACGCAGGGGTAAGCATACCCATAAGATGACGAGTTATGTGGCGAAGGGTGGTTAAGATGAAGAGGGGGTTAAGATAGCGAAAGGCGGTTAGATGAAGAGGGGGTTAAGATAGCGAGGGTGGTGGATCAGTTCAATTGGGGGTCGATGGGGAAGTTCACCATCATCTCATACTCCCCTCCGAGATGGCGAAGGGCGTCCTTCCATATTTCGGAGGGTTTTTTATGAAATACAAGGCGGCGACTGGCTTGCACTGTGAGCCATGATTTTTCTTTCAGCTCGTCGGCCAGCTGGCCGCTGCCCCAGCCGGAATACCCGATGTAAAAACGGATCTTGCTCATATCGATCTCGCCTTGTCGGATGAGCTCGATAGCTCGCTCGAAGCTGCCGCCCCAGAAGACGCCGTCGATGATCTCGTAGCCGCCTGTTATCTTATCGGGGTATTGGTGTAGGAAGTGAATGGTGTCCATCTGGACGGGACCTCCCAGGTAAACGGGTATCTTCTTCAGGTCTTCCAGTCCACTGACCAGCTCGTCCAGTGAATATTCGTAGTTCTTATTCAGCACAAACCCAAAACTGCCTTCTTCCTGATGCTCACATAGGAACACCACAGTTCGCATGAAGTTGGGATCTTTCAAAAAGGGATCAGCGATCAATAATATGCCAGGTGCCGGGCTCTCCATATCATCTAAATTAAGTAATCCTGTGGGATAACAAAATGTCCCCTCCAAAAATTGATCATTTTGGAGGGGGGCCTCTTTTAAATATAATGCTTTTTAGGCTGAAAACCCTTTTCTTTGTGAAACCTTCGTTAAATACCTTTCACCAAAAGGGTTTTGAAAGGTCGCCCTTTCATCCTTTTATAAATTTGCATTTGGACCAACGGCGGGCGTAGTCCGCCAGCGCGCAAAACGCGGATTTTATGAATTAAAAAGTATGGGTTTGAAAAAAATTTTCCCCGTTATTCTTGTATTGATCACGCTATCCCTGATCGGCATTATCTACATCCAGATCAACTGGATACTGACGATGGTAGATAATAAGCAGGAAGAGCTTCATCACAAGATGATAGACGCGGTGGCGCTGGTGGGACGGAATCTTGTGGAGCAAAGGGGAAATTCGGCGAAGGTTCTCCGGCTGAAGCCCGTGACGCCCTGGCGTCCTTCGGACCAGTTCAGGATGGAGCTGATGCGTCCCCTGCCCATAGCAGAGCGTTTCACGCAGGACGAGGTCCACGATATGCTGCGGAAGGCCTTTGATAATCTGAATCTGAGGAATCTGCATTTCGAATTTTCGGTTTCGTCCAATATGGAATCCTCTTCGGGGTTTAATTTCCGGACGCCTGAGCTGCACTCGCGAAACTTTCAGCAGGAGATCCAGGATACAGTACATAACCGGGCTGCATTTTACCCATTGCAGGCTCCCGAAGACTACAGTGGCGGGCTGCTACCCGACGAGCTATTGGTGGTCGTCGTCCCGGACACCAACAATATCGTGCTTGGGGAGATGCGGGTCATGATCTTTGGCGCGATCCTCTTTACGCTGATCATCGTCAGCGCCTTCTATGTCACTGTCAGAGCCCTGTTGAGGCAGAAGAAGCTGAGCGAGATCAAGAACGATTTTATCAATAACATGACCCACGAGTTCAAGACGCCTCTTGCCACTATTTCCCTTGCCGTGGATGCGCTGCGCAATGAGAAGGTGGTGCAGGACCGGCAAAAATCGGAATACTTTACAGGTATTATCAAGGAGGAGAACAGGCGGATGAACAAACAGGTCGAAACGATACTGCAGGCTTCTTTGCTTGACCGGCAGGAGCAGCAGCTGAATCTAAAGCCTCTTCACGCGCATACGATCATCCAGGAGGCCATGGAGAACTTTCATCTCCAGCTGGAAGGCAAGGGAGGTCGCGCCGAGCTTCAGCTTAATGCGAAAAACGATCTCCTGGAAGCGGACGAGGTGCACTTCATGAATATTATCACCAACCTCATCGACAACGCGGTAAAATATTCCAAGGAGAATCTGGTGATCAGGATCACCACCCATAGCACCACAAAGAGCCTTATCATCCGGATCGAAGACAACGGGATTGGGATGAGCAAGGAAACGCAGCGTCGCATCTTTGAGAAGTTCTATCGCGCGCACACCGGTAATCTGCACAATGTCAAAGGATTTGGGCTTGGTTTGAGCTATGTGAAGACCATTGTCGAGGCTCATCAGGGTAAGATCAAGGTAGATAGTATGGTGGGGAAGGGAACGACGTTTACGCTTGAGCTGCCGCTGAAAGTAGATTGATCGGCGGCGCAAGGGTGAGGCGTGCATCGGGGGTGGTGGCCGCGTTACTCCAGTCGCTGCATCAATGTTCTCAGCCCGCTGACCACGCCCTCGTAATACTGTCCTTTACGGAAAAACGGGATAAAGGCATCGTCGATGATCTTTTTGACATCGGCGTTGGGTAGCAGTTTTTCTATTCCTCCTCCGTCCTGTATCCTGATCTTACGGAAAGACCGGGATATGCCGATCAGTATACCGTTGTTCTTTCCTTTCTTCCCTACTCCCCATGCGTTCATTGTCTGCAGTGTAAAGAAGTCGAAATTCCCCGGAAGGGTCAGCGAGGTGTCGACAGTCAGCACTGCGATCTCGATGGTGGTCCGGCGTTCGTAGTCGTGGATCAGGCTGTCGAGGAATTCGACCTGCCGGGGAGTGAAAAGGTGCTCGAAGTCGTTGACGTACCCTATCGGCCGGGGAATGGTATCTGGCGTGGGATGGGTCGACACGCGATGGGTTGGCATTGGATGGCCGGGCGAGTGGTTGGCCAGCGCGTGCACCAGCAGGGAGAGTGTCAATATCGATCGTATAAAAAGCATGTCAATGTTTAGCCTGGCGCCATAGCAGGCAGCCGTCACCATAGCTGAGGAAGCGGAAGCCGTGCTCCAACGCATAATTGTATATCTTCTTCCAGTCGTCTCCTACCAGGGATGCGATCAGCAGCAGCAGGGTCGATTCCGGCTGGTGGAAATTGGTGATCAGCCCTTTTGCTATCTTCCAGTCATAGCCGGGTGTGATCAGCAGCTGGGTCGTGGTGACCAGCTCGTTCATCTCCCGGGCTTCCATCCATTTGAGCAGGGCGGTCAGGGCTTCTGCCGGGCTGGTTTGTCCAGGCAGCTCATAGGCATCCCACTGGCGGATGATCAGCTCTGTTTGCGCAAGGTCCGGCTGCTGCTGCACTTTTATTCCCAGCCAGTACAGGCTTTCGATGGTCCTTGCGGAGGTCGTGCCCACGGGTACTACGGGCTGGTTGTCCGTCAGGGACTGCTGCAGCTGCACTATCGTTGCCTTTTCCACCGCAATAAATTCGATGTGCATCGGGTGTTCTCCGAGCGTCGTGGTCTTTACGGGCAGGAAGGTCCCTGCGCCTACGTGCAAGGTAACCCAGCTGCGCCGGATATTTCGCTGCGCCAGTCCGGCAAAAACGGTCTCTGTAAAATGCAGTCCGGCTGTTGGGGCCGCCACTGAGCCGTCGTGTCGGGCGTAGATCGTCTGATAGCGCTGGCTGTCTATTGCTTCGGCTGAGCGGCGGATGTAGGGAGGCAGCGGGATCAGCCCTGCCTGGTGCAGGACCTCTGCGAAGCTCAGACCTGCCGGGGTCCAGGATAGTTCGATGAGGAAGGCGTCGGACTCTTTGCCTATGAATCTTGCTTCCAGGATGAGGGGGGGCGCGCCGCGGGCATCGGCGGCTGCAGTGGAGTGGGGATCGATCTCCTTAGTGGAGTAGGGATCGATCTCCTTATGCAGCACCTGTCCGGGTTTCCATTTTGAGGCTCCGCCGATGAGGCATCTCCATTTTATTTTGTTTGTCTGCGCCATGGCGATCGCGATGCTTGCATAATCGGAATGCGGTTCGAGGCAGAATATCTCGATCTGTCCACCGGTCGGTTTCTGGAAGATGATACGCGCCTCTACGACTCTCGTGTTATTAAACACCAGCAGGCTGTTCTCCGGGAGCCAGGTTCCGATGTTCCGATAGATGGACTCGCTGATCGCACCGTCCTGATAGATCAGCAGCTTGCTGGCGTCTCGTTCTTCGAGGGGGTAGAAGGCAATGTTTTCCTGTGGAAGGTCGTAGCTGTAGTCAGCTATGGGGATATTTTTGGGATCCATTGTCGCATGGCGGCCAACTGCCGCCGGTTTTGGCCCAAAGCTACGAAAACCGGGTTAATCTCCCCGGCGTGGGCGGGGAAGTGTTGGTGAAACCGGTTGGTTGGAAAGGGTTCGATCGGGTAGGGGTCGCCGGCGGAAAGGTGTTGGTGGAATCAGTCGGTTGGCAAGGGGTTGGCGGAGGGGGGGTGGGTGGACGGAGATGGGTGCTAGTGTCCCGACCAGAGCCAGGCGGCAAAGGTCAGGGCCATGGCCAGGATGATCGCGACCAGGAAGTCGCCGTTCTGGATGGTGTCGGAGCCGGGACGGATCGCGAGGGCCGGAGGCCTTTTCCAACCGACTATCGGGAGTGTGGGAGTGGTGGTCCGCTGGTGGGCGGGAGCGGCGGTCGAAGGTTCGGGGATCAGGTCGGTGTTGGCAGGGGGAAGGACCACTCTTTGGATGAAGAGGTTTTTTATCTGTTTGAGGTCGGACGGTCTGGGGGTCTTATCGTCTTTTGTCAGCAGTCTTGTAAAGATGCTGCGGTATTCGGGGATCAGCTTGTCGAGGATAATGGGTAGCTGGTCGAACAGCGAGGTTGAGCTATAGTAGCCTTCCTGGTCGATGAATACCAGCCGGACGCGCAGGATCAGCAGCATTGTCTGCAGGTAATTGAAGAGAATGCCGGGTAGCTCGCCGGGGCTTAGCTCTGTGAGCCGGACGCGGCCGATGAGATAGGAGAATGTGGGCATCCAATATTCCTGGCAGGCGTAGGTCGCCGTGTCGGGGAGTTCGCCCTGGGATCTGGTGTTGCCAGGGATAGACAGGCTGAACCGGCCGTCCCTTGTGCAAAGGATCTCTTTTTCGCAAATATCCGTAAACCAGCATTTCTCTGTGTTGATCTGCTCAAGCGAGCGGAAAAGCCCTTGTGAAAGCCGGTGAATAGCGGGCGAGGACCCACTGTTGATCAGCTGTTCGAGGGTGGATGGGGTGGCGATGGCCTCCCTGCTGGTGATGGCGATGGCCAGCCTGTCGGCGGTGCCGGTGACGAATTGCATACTTGCGTGTTTTGCTGTTTTAAGAAGAAAAGGTCCCGGGTGCCCGTTCGTTGTTGCAGTGGGGTTTACTGCTCACCCGGGTGACCTTTCTGAGAAACGGCAGGGGTTTAATATTCGTTGGACAGCCGGTTACTCTTCACCGTGTTGGTATAAAGTACAACAGTTGCCAGGAAATTATCTATTACCTTTGTCGTGTTGATAACTCGCATGGGAAACAGGATCGGGGGATTTTGTCATTATTTTTTGCCCCAATTCAATTTTTAACCTAATTTTCTCAGCAAAGCGGAGCTCAATGAGGCCTGATAACACCATTACGGACGCGGAAATAATCGACAACCTTACCCGGAATGGCAATGACAGGAGAAAAGCAGAGGATCAGCTATTCAATGGCTACAGCTATTTTGTAAAGGAAGGCATCCGAAAATATTCCCTTGCCGAGGAAGACGCCCTGGACGTATACTCAGACACAATTATCTCAGCGATCGAAAAGATCTCTACCGGGTTCTTTGAGGGCCGGTCTTCGCTGAAAACCTACTTATTCCGGATTTTTCATAATAAATGTGTTGACCGTATCCGGCAATTGACGACAAATAAGAACAGGATCCACAGAACAGCAGCATTGGCGGACCAGCTGTTATCCAGTCTATCGGACACGGCGAAATCCGTTGTCCAGCGGATGGTCGACCGGTCGGACTTTGACCTCCTGAGGACCCGGCTGGACGAGCTGGGGGAGAACTGCCGGAAAATGCTGGCGCTGTTTGCGGATGGCTACACTGATAAGGAAATTGCCGTCGCCATGGACTACAAGACAGGGGAAGTTGTTAAGACAAGCAGGCTGAGATGCCTCGAACGGCTGCGGCAGTCTTATAACTTACTAAAGCATTAATATGGACAGCCTGGAATATATCGATGATTATTTTAAGGGCTTACTTACCGTGGACCAGAAAAAAGAATTCGAGCAGCGCATTCTCTCGGATCCCTCTTTTGCTGAAGAGCTGGCATTTTATCTCAACGCGCAGGCTCTCCTGAAGGACGATCTGGAAGGCGAGAAAAAGGCCCGATTCAAAGAGCTTTACCGGCAGAATAAGCCCATGGATATGGGGGACAGCGCGGTAAGAGAGAGCAGTCCGGTCCGGAAATTATGGTCTTATCTGGCGGCTGCCACTGTCCTTATCGCGGCGGTGGCCGCGTGGATGTTCTTCGGGGCCCAATCCTCTCCGGACAGGCTTGCTGATCGGTATATCCATAGTCAGCTGCAAAACCTGCCGGTCAGGATGAGCAGCGTCCAGGACAGCCTGCAAAAAGCGATCGCTTTGTACAACGAGGACCGGTTGCCGGAGGCTCAGTCTCAGTTCGAGCGATTGCTGCAGCGCGATTCCGCGCGGGCCCAGGCAAGGATCTATTCGGGCATTGTTTGCCTGCGGTTAGAGAAATACGACAAAGCGCTCGACTATTTCCAGCAGCTGGAAGCCGATACCACACTTTACAATAACCCGGCCTTGTTCTACGAATCCCTCACCCTGATGAAGCGAAACCACCCCGGTGACAGCCAGAAAGCCAGGCAATTGTTGCAGCTGGTTGTTGATCGCGACCTGGACAAGAAAGAAGATGCGCAACGGCTGCTATTGAAGCATTGGTAATAAATTAATTGACCATATACCTTCTATTATGAAAAAATTCCTGTCTGGACCCAGGGGAAAGACCCTGTTTTTACTATTTATAATTTTTACAGCTCTCGCGCAGAGTTCCTGCCATCCGCGCATCCACGGAGGGCCTGTGGCAAATCATGCCAGCAACTGGCTGAACTGGAACTATGTGTTCAAGGAGGGTACAGATTCTGCGACAAGGCGGATGACCATCGACCAAATTACAGAAGCCATTAGCAATGTCCGATCGACCAATCGCATAGATACGAGTAAACAGAATCCCGGCGTGGCTAATAACAGGCAGATAGCGGTTCATCCATTGACGAGCTATCTGACGAGCTATCTCGGCAGGGCGATCCACGGCAATAGAGGTTATTCGCTTGACGCTACCCAGGTGCATTTCTGCTCGTGTCACGATTCTTTGCTGTGGAATGTGACCGCCGACCTTAATATCGGCGGCTCGGGGCAGTCTGTTCCGACTCCTCCGCCGCCCCCAAATCCCGGGGCATCCGGAGGGTCTGTTGCGGTAGTGGACAGCAATGGCAGTGTTTCTTCGCCTTCATCGGTTCCACCGGTGCTGACGTCCGGGTTGATCGGATTCAGCGGGCATCCGGAAGTTTCCGGCAAGGTAGTATTAGGTATCATCGACTCGGGTATCGACTCCACCCTTTTTGACCAAAGCATTTTTCACGAGCTGTTCGCTCCCGATGGCAGCGGTAAGATAAACTTTGTAGTGGGGGCGCCGGCCTCCGCATACCAGGACAACGACGCCGTCCGTCACGGAAGCGCTGTTGCCGCTATCGCGCTAAAAGCTTTTTATACCCAGTCGCAAGCCGATGGGAAGTACGTGCTGCCGCGGTTGATGGTCATCCGGGCACTGGACGAGAACGGAATGGGGAGCTCCTTGTCTGTCAGCTGCGCCCTGAGCTATGCCATCCGTCACCGGGTTAGCCTTATCAACGCCAGCCTTGGTTACTGGAATGCTCAGAATGCGGTCATCAATCATTATCTCCAGGAGAGCGCGAAGCACGGGATCCCGGTAGTGGCCGCCGCGGGTAATGATCCCCGTGCGCATACGCCGAGCGTATGTGGCGTAGGGATCGATGCGCATAACCTGCTGAGACCGGGCAATTTATTTTATCCGGCCAGCCAGAGCATAGACCCCCGGTACTGTATCATCAGCGTTACTGGTCTCAGCAATCCAATACTGCCCTGCCGATATCAGAATTTTTCTTCCCGATACGTAAGTGTCGGTGTTGTGAATAAGAGTAATAGCTGCTGTGGATTCTCCCTTCCTTTTATCAACAGCAGCTATGTGCTGGACGGGTCGTCCTTTGCGACGCCGGTGATCAGCGGTCAGCTGGGGTACAGGATACTGAAAGATGGGAGCCGGAACAGCACGACCGCCTATATGCAACTGCTTCAACCGCAAAAGACCTCAACGGGATTTGTCACATGGGACGGGCAATACATTACTTACTGACCATAGGGATAAGCCTTCTTCTTTATAATGACCTGTCCGGGCAATGTCCGGACAGGCTTTTGTTATTAAGGAAGATCGACTCCTTAAAGGCGGCCAATCCAGCTGCCGATCTACAGATGACCGAGCTGCTGCCCTATGTGCACCAGCTGGAGGTCTGTCCCCGGCCTGCGGACTCCGTTTTTGCTTTTTTGCTGCAACGGCTGGGGTTGTTGTATTACCTGAAGAGTGATTTCCCATCGGCTGTCAACTATACCCGCCGGGCGGTCCGGTTGCTGGAAGAGAAATGTCCTCCTTCTCCGACCAAGCCATCTTTTCTTGTAAGGTGCTATTACAATCTCAGGATATTTTATGATTCCCTTCATCAGCGGGACGAGTACCTGACGGCCATCGATAGCTGCACTGTCATTTCGCTCCGAACGGGCGCGGTAGACAGCCGTTCGTTGAGGGCTTTCTGGGACAAGGCGGAGTACTATTTTGATGTCGGCGACTATGACCGTTGCTACAAGACGGCGTTGCTTGGTCAGACGCTTACCCAGCGATATATTTCCGGAAAAGACAGCCTGGGGTTCATCCGCAACTTTTCCAGCGTTGCATTAAATGCGCTCTACGCGCTGGGTAAATACGACGAGCTGGAGGGACTGCTCGGCCAGAAGATACAGGAATTTACGAAGGTCACAGACACCGCCGCGCTGGGAGCTTTCATGGATCTGCAATCGCTGGTCTATACCCGTAAGCATGACTATAAGGGGGCGTTGGAAAGCCTGCAGAAGTCGTTCGCTTATTGCGCAAGCATTCATTACCACCTGGGGTGCGCACAGGTATTGAATAACACCGGCGACCTCTATCTGAACAGCCTGCATGATCCTGACAAGGCCCTGACCTGGTGCCGTAAAGCGCTGGCGTCGTTGCCGGCGAAGAGGGATCGGGGTTCTTTCGAGTCGCTGGAGTCGCTGGCGGACTATGACAATATCGGCAGCGCTTATTCAGCGAAAGGTTACCCTGACAGCGCGCTGGTCTATTTCCAGCTGGCCTTCGATCAGCTGCAGCCAGGGATGAACGAAACCGTATTGCTTCAAAATAGCGCAAATCGGGTATACGAGAGGAAGAGGATACAATACCAGTCGGTCCTTACCGTGCATAAAGCGGATGCTTATTACTGCCGTTATTTGCTAACCCGTGACATGAAAAGCCTTGACGAAGCGATCCGGATCTATAAGACGGCCGACCTGTTCCTGAAGAAGGCGATCGATGAGCAGTCCGAGCTGCGATCACAGCTGGCCTTCCGGAAGAATGCCCGGGATCTGTATGAACATGCCATCCGCGCCTCGGTGGCGGCTGGTTCTCCCGATGATGCCTTTTATTTCTTCGAACGTGCGCGCGCGATCCTGCTGAATGACCAGCTGCAAAAGCAGGCGAAACTGGACGACAAGGCCCTTTCCGAAAGAGCGGCCATCCGAAAAAGGGTGCTGCGACTGGAAAAGGAGATGGAAGGCCTATCGCCCAACACGGAGGACTATGCAAAGCTTCAATCAAGTCTTTTTGCTGCAAAGCAAGAGCTGGATCGCTACGATCAGGCCGTCCGGAAACAGCTCGGGAAAAGCATTTCGTTCAGCACCCTTCCTGTCCTTCGTGAGCGTCTGGAGAAAGGGAGGCAGTCTTTTTTCGAGCTCTATGCAGGGGACAGCGCCATCTATTCTTTACTGGTCGATGGTCAGCGGACGATGCTGAGGGTAATCAATAAACCCCGTTATGACAGTCTTGCCCAGCTGTATATGGCCTATGTCTCGGATGCGGAGAGGCTGAACAGGGATATGCCGGGTTTTGTGCGTACGGCCGATGCTTTGTACCGGCTGCTTTTTCCTGAGAACTCTGCGCCCGGAGGAAGGATCGTGGTCTCGCCCGACGGAAGCTATTTTCCATTTGAGGCGCTGGTCGTCAACAATTCTGTAAGACATCCTGCCTATTTCCTCGACGACCATCCTATTTGTTATACTTATTCAGCACGTTACTTCCTCGATACTACCGTTGAAAATGTCGCTGTGTCCGGCGGAAAGGAATTTATGGGTATAGCTCCCGTGCAATATGCGTCCTATCTGCACTTACCCGATCTGCCCGGCAGCAATGGCTCGCTCGATCAGATAGCGTCCTGGTTCAGCGGTCCTGATAAGTTTACGGCTTCCAGGGCGTCCAAAGCCAGCTTCCTCGGGAACTATTCTAATTACAGGCTTATTCAGCTATATACCCATGCGGTTGGGAATAATCCGGGTAAGGAGCCGCTTATCTATTTTTCCGATTCCGCGCTGGCGCTTTCCGAGCTAATCCCGGAAAAAAAGCCGCTGACGCGTATTATCGTCCTGTCTGCCTGCGAAACGGCTAACGGGGAATTTTACCAAGGGGAGGGCGTATTCAGTTTTAACCGCGAGTTTGCGGCGCTGGGGATACCTACTGCTGTTGTCAACTGCTGGTCGGTCGACAACAAGGCTACCTACCGGCTCACAGAGCTTTTCTTCAAATATCTTTCGCAGGGTGAGCCGGCGGATATTGCCCTGCAAAAGGCCAAGAAGGAATTCTTCCGGAGCGAATCGGCCGAGCAGCGGCTGCCTTATTACTGGGCGGCGCCGGTTGTTACCGGTCAGGCGACCCTGCTGCCGCGGTCGGGAGGGCCTTTCCCGTGGTTCTATATTCTTGTCTTTCCTGCGGTCCTGGGAATGACAGGCTATGGGATATTCAGGCGGCGTCGACGCAAAAAGATAGTATATTAGAGAAATGTTTACCCGATTGCCAAGACTACTCTTATTTGCCTCATTACTACTGGTGGCCTGTTCCGGAAATAAAGGCATTCAGACGGAAGACCATAAATGGTGGAAAGAGTCCGTCGTCTACCAGATATATCCCAGGAGCTTTAAGGATAGCGATGGAGATGGCATCGGCGATCTGAAGGGCATCATATCCCGGCTCGATTATATAAAAAGTCTCGGGGTCGACGTTGTCTGGCTGAATCCGATATATTCCTCTCCCAATGACGACAATGGATACGATATCAGCGACTACCGTAACATCATGAAAGACTTTGGCACGATGGCTGATTTTGACAGCGTGCTGAAGGGGATGCACGACCGGCATATGCGGCTGGTCATGGACCTTGTTGTGAACCATACCAGCGATGAGCATCCGTGGTTCAGGCAGTCGCGCAGCTCGAGGGATAACCCTTATCGCAACTACTATCACTGGTGGAACGAGGAGAGGGGTAAGCCAACGCCCCGCTGGAGCTTTTTTGATGTCAACAGCGATGCCTGGAAGTACGATCCGGTGACCAGGGCTTATTATCTGCACTATTTTTCCCGCAAGCAACCTGACCTCAACTGGGAGAACCCCCAGGTGAGAAAGGAAGTATACCAGGTCATGAAGTTCTGGCTCGATAAAGGCATCGATGGATTTCGGATGGATGCCTTTCAATTCGTGGCGAAGGACACTACATGGCCTGTCTTTCCACCGGGATATGAGCAGCATATCATCCGATACTATGGTATGGGGCCGCATCTTCATGACTATCTCCAGGAGATGAACAGGGAGGTGATCAGCAAATACGATATCATGACCGTTGCAGAAGGCGCGGGCAGTACATTTGACGACGCCATGTCCCTCGTAGACCCGGCCCGGCACGAGTTGAATATGGCCTATCATTTTGAAGGGATGGACGTTGGCAATTTCGATCCGAACTATAGCCTGCTGGATTTTAAACGGGTCTATACCAAATGGGACAGCGCGTTCGAGGAAAAGGGCTGGGTGTCTGTTTATCTTGGGAATCATGATCAGCCCAGGATGCTATCCCACTGGGGCAATGATGCTACCGAGTACCGTGAAGCTTCGTCGAAAATGCTGACGACCTTTCTTCTGACGATGCGCGGGACGCCTTATTGCTATTATGGGGACGAGCTGGGGATGAGCAATATTAAGTTTGACAGGATCAGCGACTACAGAGACATCGCGACCATCAATAAATTCATACATATCAGGCAGACTCGTGGCGATACGGCGGCTTTTATACAGGAGCAGAAGCGAAGCGCCCGGGACAATGGGCGCACTCCTTTTCAGTGGGATGGCGGTCCGAATGCCGGCTTTACGACCGGCACACCCTGGCTGAAGGTGAATCCTGACTATGTTACGGTGAATGCTGCCGCCGAAGAGAAAGACACGTCTTCGGTGCTTTCCTATTTCAGAAAGGCTGTCCAGCTACGGAAGTCCAATCCGACGCTCGTCTATGGAAGGTATACAATTCTTGACAGGGACAACCCCGGTGTCTATGCTTATACCCGCGAAGACGGGCAGAAAAAGTTCCTGATACTCCTCAATTTCAAAAGTATTCCTGGTGCTTTTGTTCTCCCCGCCGATATCGATCTGTCCCGTGCGAAGGTCGTTCTCTCGAATTACCCGGCGGCGGGCGGGGCTCAGACGCTCAGGCCTTATGAGGCGGCGGTGTATGAGCTGGCTCGATAGAGGACGGGCCACCCAAATCTTGATAACCCCAAGTTTTTCCACAGGAAATCCACCGCAATTCACATTTAACTCCCGGTCTAAGTAAGCCAAAATCTGCGGATATGTAATCCCTTGGGCAATACACGTCTGTGGAAAAATTAAATTTTTCAATTTCCCGCAGAAGAGTGGGAAAAAGTGTTATTTTGTGTTAGTTTTAGTTACCATTGATTCAACTCCTCATAAATGATTGGTTTTCTGGGCGAATACGAAGCTACGCTGGACTCGAAAGGTCGCTTCCTGGTGCCGGCAGGCTTCAAAAAGCAGCTGCCGGAAGACGGAACAGCCCAGTTCGTTATCAACCGGGGGTTTGAAAAATGCCTTAGTCTCTATCCGATGAAAAGC
>Ga0105239_10002425_pt1 | contig 23753 bp, 14 predicted proteins | sample KBSC44metaG_FD_92761 | JGI IMG/M metagenome (GOLD analysis project Ga0105239, IMG submission 92761) | Corn rhizosphere microbial communities from Kellogg Biological Station, Michigan, USA - KBS C4-4 metaG | ecosystem: Host-associated > Plants > Roots > Rhizosphere > Soil | place: Michigan, USA...
GGACCTCAACGGCGATGGCATTCCCGACCTCGTCCTCGGCGGCAATGAGTTCGGCTTCCTGCCACAGTTCGGACGACTCGACGCCAGCTTCGGACATGTCCTCCTCGGTAAGGGACACGGACAGTTCCAATACATCGACTACGACACCTCCGGGCTCCAGCTCCCCGGACAGATCCGCGATATAACTCCCATACAGACAAAAGATCACGTATATTTATTATTCCTCCGCAACGACGACTATCCCGCATTATTTAAATGTTTGGAAAACGGGTCCTCGAAAAATGTAACCCGTTTTCCGAAAATATCTAATGTCGGTCCTTCGGACAACGGACCAGAGGTCCGCTCCGGGCGCGACGAGGCGGCCAAATCAGCAGCACATCCATGAATGCACGAATAACATACCTGTTCCTGATAGCCGCAACCCTGGTCGTTTCATCCGGTTGTCACCCCGATCACACAAACTCAGCGCCCGCAGTCTTCCGCGTACTCGAACCCGCCCGTACAGGCGTCGACTTCATCAATAGCCTGCACCCTACCCGGGACTTCAACGTATTCGACTATATGTATTTCTACAACGGGGGAGGGATAGGCGCCGGCGATTTCAACAATGATGGGAAAATAGATCTCTTCTTCGCTGCCAACCAGGGAGATGATAAATTATACCTCAACGAAGGCAACCTTCAGTTTAAAGACGTTACAAAAGCCGCCGCCATCCCGCAGGACAGCGGCTGGTCCACAGGCGTCTCCGTTGTCGACATCAACAACGACGGCTGGCTCGATATCTATATCTGCCGGGTAGGACAGCTGGAGGGGCTGCCCGTCAGCCACAACCAGCTCCTGATCTGTCAGGGTAAGAACAAGGACGGCATACCTTATTATCGCGACGAGGCGCATGAATACGGATTGGATTTCTCCGGCTTCAGCACCCAGGCAGTATTCTTTGACTATGATGGCGACGGCGACCTGGATATGTACCTGCTCAACCACACCCTCCGCCAGAACGGCACCTATGGTCCCCGAAAAGAAAAGCTGGTTACCTACAACCCTTATTCGGGCGATCGGCTTTACCGCAATGACGGGAATGGCCATTTCACCGAAGTGACAAAGCCGTCCGGCATACATAGCTCCGTCATTGGCTATGGCCTCGGTATCACGGTGTCCGACATAGACCTGGACGGATACCCCGACATATATGTCGGGAATGACTTTCACGAGAATGATTACCTGTATATCAATCAGCGGAACGGCGCCTTCAGGGACGAACTGACAGAGAGGACCATGCATACCAGCCAGTACACCATGGGGGTAGACGTGGCCGATGCCAACAACGACGGCTATCCCGAGATCGTCTCCATGGACATGCTTCCTTTCGATCCCTATATCCTCAAACGCTCGGAAGGCGAAGACACCTGGGACATCTTCAACATGAAGATCAGCTACGGCTATGCCTACCAATACACCCGTAACAACCTCCAGTATAATAGAAAGAATGGTCAGTTCAGCGAGATAGGCCTGTATGCCGGAATTGCCGCGACAGACTGGTCATGGTCGCCGCTTTGGGTGGATTTCGACAACGACGGGCTCAAGGACCTGTTCATCTCCAATGGCATACCAAAAAGATTGAACGACATCGACTATATCAATTTCATATCCAATCAGGAGCTCCAGCAAAAAATGCAGAACAAAAGCCTCGACGATAAGGACCTGGCCCTTATCAACAGATTCCCTGAAATAAAGCTTCCCAGCAAGTTCTATACGAATAAAGGACAGCTTTCATTCTCGGATATAGGCGACCGGATCGAAGGAGCGCGCCCTACCTTTTCCAACGGAGCCGTCTATGCCGACCTGGACAACGATGGCGATCTCGATCTGGTAGTAAACAACATCGGCGATCCGGCCCTCATTTACCAAAACACCACCAACGACACCAGCTACAAAGCCGCCGTGGACCTTACCTTAAAAGGTTCTCCTCAGAACATCAACGCGCTGGGTGCTAAGCTGATCCTTTTTGCCGACAGCAGTATCCGCACCTACGAGAAATATCCTGTGAGAGGATTTCTTTCCAGTATGGAAATACCCGTCCATATTGGGCTTCAGAACACCACCGTTGATTCGGCATTCCTGGTATGGCCCGACAATACCTTCCAGCGGATCACCCTGGAACAAGGCAAGGGTCCGGATCAGCGCCGGCTGACATTCACCTGGCACGCAGGACTGCCCGCATTTGACTATACGATCCTCACCAGCCATTGGAAGAACCCAACATTCCCCGTGGAAGATATTACCCCCGCCACAGGTATTACCCACCGCCATGAAGAAAACGACTTTCATGAGTTCGATCGCGAACCGCTGATCCCCCATATGCTTTCCACCGAGGGGCCCGCCTGCGCCGTCGGCGATATAAATAAGGATGGGCTACAGGACCTCTTCATCGGGTCCTCGAAATGGAAGAAGAGCGTTGTTTTGCTGCAACAGGCTTCCGGTAAATTCATCCTCTGCAGCCAGCCCGCCCTGGACCGCGACAGCACCTATGAGGACGTGGATGCATGTTGGGTCGATGTCGATCACGATGGCAATGCCGACCTCGTGGTAGCCAGCGGAGGTAACGAGTTCTATGGTAAGGACACCATACTAACGCCGCGCGTATACCTTGGCGATGGGAAAGGACACCTGACCAGGCTCCCTCACGCATTCGACAGTCTGTATGTCAACGCATCCTGCGTTGCGTCCTGTGACTTCAACGGAGATGGGAACATCGACCTGTTCATTGGAGGACGTTCCGTTCCCTGGGAATACGGACAGATCCCGCATTCATACCTGCTGCTGAACGATGGCAAAGGACATTTCACCGATGCAACGGACAGATACGCTAAAGACCTATCCCACGCGGGATTCGTGACTTCCGCCCAATGGTTCGACCTCGACCGCGATGGCCATAAGGACCTCCTGCTCTCCCTGGAATGGGGAGGACTGGTAGCCTGGATGGATCACAACGGCGTCTTTGAAAAAAAGATCCTCACCGATAAGAAAGGCTGGTGGAACTTTATCCTGCCTGTAGACCTGAACGGAGATGGGAACATCGACCTCATAGCCGGCAACCTCGGCCTCAACAGCCGGCTGAAAGCTACCGACGGGCAGCCCGTAAGATTATATTATTATGACTTTGACGGCAATGGGAAAAAAGAGCAGATCCTCACTTACTACCTCAATGGGCGCGAGCTCCCGTTTGCCAACAAAGCCGAGTTGGAAACCCAGATGCCCATATTGAAAAAGAATTTTCTTTACGCGGATGATTTCGCCAAGGCATCCTTACAGGAGCTTTTCTCCAAAGACAAGCTGCAGCAGGCGGACACGCTCTGCGCGAACTATTTCTCCAATGCCATTCTCATCAATCAGGGCAATCTCGACTTTAAGATCCAGGCAATGCCCTGGGAGGCCCAGCTATCTCCCTACAAAGATGCTGTAGTGGTGGATGCCAACGGAGACAGCCTTCCTGATATATTGCTAGTGGGTAATTATTACGACAATAATATCCAGATGGGCCGGTACGATGCCGACTACGGGACCATCCTGCTCAACAACGGTCATGACAGATTCACCGCATACCCCATCAACGGCCGGCCCATAAAAGGCCAAAGCCGCCATATAAGACCACTGGATGTACAGGGAAAAAAATGCTTTATCATCGTCCGGAATAATGACAGCACAGCCGTTATTCATTTTCAGAACGAGCCGGAGGCTCATAGTCAGAAGGACAGACATTAACCCCGTCCCGCCCCCTCAAAGGCAGGCCAATAGGCAAGGTCAATAGACGGGGTAATATATCCTGGTGACCCACCTGGACTCATCCGGCTCCTTGCTCCTGTCCGTGACCAGGGATTGAAATGGAATAGCCATTACCGTCTTCTGATAGTCATTCACATAATTCTGCAGCTGGGTCATCGCACTGTCGATCGCGCGCGCTCCCCCCTTTACTTCTGCCAAAAGATAATTACCCGGCACCAGCTTCCTGGAATAAAACACGCTCCCGTCCTTCAATTGCCGGTCCACAGGAATGGCTACCTCCATCTGCTCCCGGCCATCGGCCAGCTTCGTAATATTCAACATCGGATATCCCGTCTCGTGAACCCCCTCCCGCCCAATATACGCCCGCATTTCCCCTATAAGACCATAGGTATCTCCTAGAGTTGGCCGCCCGGGAAAAATGCCGCGAACCGCCACCAAAAAACTATCCTTCGTCGACGCCGGCTGAATATTCAATCCATACACATTCTCTTTTTTCCCCAGGAACCCACGCATAAACCCAAGCACGGTGCCCATATCACGCGCGGCGCTTCGGGCAAACAGGTAACGTTGTACTCTCCTCACCGGCCCCCCCGCGGTCGGCATATCAAATTCCCAGTAACAATCCGTGCTGTCCGGGCTGGCCATCGGCACAAGCACCAGCCTGCTCATAAAACTGTCTCTCCTGCCCTGGATAAGGACGTTCAGAATATAATTATTCTGCCCCTGCAGATGATAGGAAATATCCGGACCTTCCTCAGGCACCCAGTTGTTCCATTTTGCGCTGTCTGCCACGACCCTAAGAGCGCCGCGAGCATTACAGGCTATCTTTACATGATAGGAGAGTCGAACATTGGATGGTATCCATAAATAAACAAGGCCGGCTGGCAGTAAGAGTAAAATACCACCGGCAGCAATGATCCATTTCTTCATACGGGGAATGAAAATAAACAATAATGTGTAAATTAGCCCCTAACGATTGTAAAATCATACAACTGCCATGCGAACTATCCAACTCAGCTCTCTCTTCCTGGTCCTCGCGTCCTTTACAACCCTCATCACTGCTGCACAATCCGATACCTGGACCATCAGGGCCGACACCATCGACCCCAATCATTATTTCGGCGTCACCGTTGCCAACGGCATGATCGGTCTCGTATCCTCCCCCGAACCCTTTTCGGCAAAGGACGTAGTGCTCAATGGCGCCTTCGACCTCTACGGCCGGGGCAGGGTCAGCAATATCCTAAAGACATTCAATTTTGTCAATATGTACCTCGACATCGATGGTCAGCGCATCGAAAACTTCAACCAAACAAGCCGCTATCACCAGACCCTGGACATGAAACACGCTTGCCTGACCACCAGTTTTGATTATAAAGACAAAGCCTCCATTACCTATACCTGGTACAGCCTGCGCAATCTCCCCTATACGGCCCTGGTAGACGTCACAATCACCGCCAAAAAGGATATAGAGATCACACCCGCCAGTGTCATGGAAGCTCCCGATATGCTAAAGGATGTAGAGAATTATTACAACGAGATTGACAGACCCCATGTCCGTATCTCGCTCCTCACCTCCACCGCCAAAAGCCCCACCGGCCGGCTGCTGATGGCCGCATCCAACAGCTTCCTGTTCGACGAGCCGCACGGCCAGGAACCCTCCGTCATCCACGAGATGTGGGATAACAACATGCACCTGGAAAAATTCAAAAAGACATTGACAGCCGGATCTACCTATCATTTTGCCGTCACCGGCTCCGCCGTCACTTCCGCTCACAGCGATGACCCTCTCAACGAAGCGGAACGCCTCACCATCTTTGCAGCCCTCCAGGGCAGCCGCCGCCTGATAGAATTTCACAACAAGGCCTGGGAAGAATTGTGGAAGAGCGATATTATAATAGAAGGGGACGACCAGACCCAGCGCGATATACGCCTCATGCTCTATCACCTGTACTCCTTCGCACGGGAAGGCACCTCCTATAGTCTGTCGCCCATGGGCCTCAGCGGACTTGGATACAATGGCCACACCTTTTGGGATACAGAGCTCTGGATGTATCCCGCCCTGCTGCTCCTTCAACCAAAGATCGCCGCATCTCTCATGGAATATCGCTTTCAGCGCCTCGAAGCAGCCAGACATAATGCCGCCTCGCATGGCTACAAAGGAGCTATGTTCCCCTGGGAAAGCGCCGCCAGCGGCAACGAAGAGACCCCCGTCTGGGCCCTCTCCGGCCCCTTCGAGCATCATATCACCGCCGACGTGGCCATCGCCGCATGGAATTATTACTGTGTGACACAGGATAAGACCTGGTTGCGTGAAAAAGGATACCCTATCCTGAAAGAGACAGCAGATTTCTGGGCCAGCCGGGTCGAACGCAATGGTCCCCAACATTATGATATCCTCAACGTCGTCGCAGCCGACGAATGGGCCGAGAACGTGGACAATAACGCCTTTACCAATGCCGCTGCCAAAGCCAATCTGCAATATGCCACCGACGCCGCTAAGATCCTGGGCCTCACGCCGGACCCCGACTGGATGGTTGTACATAATAATATACCTATCCTCCGCTTTGAGGACGGGGTTGTAAAAGAACATGCCGCCTACCATGGGGAAAAGATCAAACAGGCAGACGTCAACCTCCTCGCCTACCCCCTGAAAGAAGTAACAGACCCCGCCGCCATCCGGAAAGACCTGGACTATTACCAGCCCCGCGTAGGCGAAGGCCCCGCCATGACCCACGCTATTTTCGCCATCCTGTACACCCGCCTGGGCCTCCCCGATAAAGGCTACCAATCCCTTAAAGAAGGCTATACCCCCAACCTCCGCCCCCCCTTTGGAGTGATAGCCGAAACAGCCGGCGGGAATAACCCCTATTTCGCCACTGGCGCCGGTGGCATGCTCCAGGCCCTGCTAAATGGCTTTGGAGGTCTGGAAATAACATCTGCAGGTATCCAACAGTTAAAGATAAGGCTACCGTCTAAGTGGAAATCCCTAAGGGTTACAGGCGTGGGACCTGGTCGAAAGGAATATATAGTAAAATAACCTCATTAGGAAGGAGTTACATCTTTTGAAATTTTGGATTAAAATTTGCCTATTTAGTTAAACTCGTTAAAATAATCCCGATCCAACAGCCGTTATAACTTAACCTTAAGAATAACTTTTTCAATAATTGATTGTATTTTTATGTCGCCAAAATGCCTCATGGAGATCTATCATCATTTTAAAAGGAAATATGATCTCTAAAAATTCACTCCATTTTTTGAAAAATCTCTTCAGAAACCTATATTTCCTTATGTTTCTGAATGGTTTTCTATTGGCGTCCCTTTTTTACTTTAAAATGGAAGCCACATACGAGAACGGACTTTTTGCTTCCATAAAAGGCAGCATCGACAATAGGCTGGACAGTGACGATACACAGGACTCTATCCTCGTAAAGGCCATGGCCACCTGTCATGACCTGATGAGCAACAGAGCTCCCATATTCGAAGGCACCCGCCTCCTCGGCCCCCGGTCAGATTTCTTCCATGGCACTTCTGTCGACCTGATGACTACCCAGGGCGCCTGCGGCAGCTATTCACAGGTCATGGCCATGATACTCAAGACGTATAACTATCCCGTCCGCATCGCCCAAATGAAGGCAGGCGGCGTATGGGCAGCTCATAATATCGTCGAAGTAAAGACTCATCACGGATGGGTTGTGCTGGATCCTACTTTCAATGCCCATTGGGTTCGCCCCGACGGTAAGCTCGCAAGCTTCGATGACGTACACAATGATTGGAATTATTATTCCCGCCAGGTACCCAAAGGCTATGATATGCAATACCGCTTCGATGACGTACGCTATTCCAACTGGACAAAGGTCCCCGTCATCATGCCGGGTATCAAGAGCCTTCTTAATTTGATCCTTGGCAGAGAAAAGGCCGACACCATCTCCATGAGGACCTGGTTCCTCCAGATATATTCTATCTATTTCTACGTTATCCTTTTCCTGTATATCCCCGTCTTCCTCTTCACGATCAGAAGACTTATACGGACCAAGGTATTCCCAAATCCAGACATTCCTTTGACACTCCGCAACCTCATCAAATACATGCGCCCCGTCGCAGGGCAAAGCACAGAATTCACACGGTAGTAGGCAAATACCCTATCGTTTTCCTCAATATCAATGTATTTTATCTCGGATCATAATGTCTTTTCAATGGACTCGATGATCCCGGTTGACCGGGATTCAAAGGTGAAGAAGAACCTGGCCCACGGCAGATCCCTCCCAAGCAGCGAACTTGGCCATTCAGCTGTTCTTTTGTGGATTGGGCATATTGATGTAGGTTTGAGCACGAAAAAAATAATAAATGCTTAAAGTAGGTGTTTTTGGAGTAGGTCACCTGGGGAAGTTTCATCTTAACAACTGGAAGGAAATAAAAGCAGCGGAACTGGTAGGATTTTATGACCCCGATGACACCATCGCACAGGAGGTCTCCGAAAAATATCAACTAACTCGCTTCCAGGACCCCGAACTCCTGATAGACGCTTGCGACGTCGTCGATATCGTGGCGCCTACTCCCTTCCACTTCTCCTTATGTGAAAAAGCAATTCGTAAAGGCAGACATGTTTTTGTAGAGAAACCCCTGGCCAATACGATGGATGAAGCCCGGGAGCTCGTCAAGCTGGTAAAAGAATCCAATGTCAAGCTCCAGGTTGGACACGTAGAACGCTTCAACCCCGCCTTCATTGCTGTAGAATCTCAGCAGCTGAACCCCATGTTCATAGAGGTCCATCGCCTGGCCCAGTTCAACCCAAGAGGAACAGAGGTTAGCGTGATCCTCGACCTCATGATCCACGATATAGATATTATCCTCAGCCTGGTAAAGAGCGAAGTAAAGACCATATCCGCCAGCGGCGTCGCCGTCATGACCGAAACTCCCGATATCGCCAGCGTACGCATCGAATTCAACAACGGCTGCGTTGCCAACCTTACCTCCAGTCGCATTTCCATGAAGAAAATGAGGAAGATGCGGCTCTTCCAGAAAGACGCCTACATCGGCATCGACTTTCTTAACAAAAAGACCGAGATCATCAAGCTCAAGACCCAGCAGGACCTCGACGTATTTGCCTTCGACATCGAGACCCCAGGTGGAAAAAAGACCATCGCCCTCTCCAATCCCGCCGTACCCGAGGTCAACGCCATCCGCATGGAGCTGGAAAAATTCTGCGAGTCCATCCTGCAAAACAAACCTACCAGGGTCTCAGAAGTAGATGGATTCAGGGCCATGGACATCGCCCATCAGATACTCCGAAAAATAAAACACAATACCATCAATACCTGACCCCGGCATGCCGGCCTACAAAAAACCACATACTATCCCTATCCTTTGGTACATCATCAGCGACTACATCGCCGCATTGCTGTCCTCTATTATATTCCATTTCAGCCGAAAAATACTCCTGTCCGAGCCCCTGTTCGCCCACGGCAGACTCTATCTGAACAGCCGCTTCTGGATGGGCGTCATCACCATACCCATTGCATGGCTCATCTTATACACCCTGGTGGGATCCTACAACTCCCTCTATAAGAAATCCAGGTTCAACGAACTTACCAATACCTTTACCTATAGCATCATCGGCTGCACCATAGTCTTCTTTGCCATCGTCATCAACGATCCCGAAAAAGATTATCACTACTTCTACTACACCTATTTCATCTTTTTCTTCTCCCACTTCCTGCTGACACTGGCTGGCAGGATCGCCATCCTTAACAGGATCCGCAGACAGATACGCAAAGGCTCCGTCGTATTTAATACCCTGCTGATAGGCAGCAACGGCGTGGCGACAAGGATATATAAGGATTCCAACGAGGCCCTGCGCTCCTCCGGCTACCGCTATGCCGGCTATGTGTCCAACGATCAGCACAACAATGGCATCGCCAGATATCTTCCCCAACTGGGCAGCGCCGAAGACATCGAAACCACCATCGACAGCCACCACATCGAGCTGGTCGTCATTGCCCTTGAAAAGTCGGAAAAAGACCAGGTAGAAAAAATACTCGAACGGCTCAGCGATAAGGACGTAGACATAAAGATCATCCCCAATACGCTGGACATCCTCTCAGGCTCAGTCCGTACCAGCAATGTAATGGGCGCCGTCCTCTCGGATATCAATACCGCGCTGATACCCGAATGGCAGCAAAATATCAAGCGCGCCTTCGACGTCCTGGCATCCACCTTCGGCCTCCTCTTTTTCTCCCCCCTGATCCTCTATACTATCCTCCGTGTCAGGTTCTCTTCCCCCGGCCCCATCTTCTACTTACAAGAGAGAATAGGCTACAAAGGGAAAAAGTTCATGATCTATAAATTCCGCTCCATGTACTCCGACGCGGAAAAGAACGGCCCCGCCCTATCCTCTCACAACGACCCCCGTATCACCAATTGGGGGAAGACCATGCGCAAATGGCGCATCGACGAGCTGCCCCAGCTCCTGAATGTCCTGAAAGGTGAAATGAGCCTGGTAGGCCCCCGCCCGGAAAGACAGTATTATATTGATCAATTATACCAGCATACACCCTATTTTCGTTATCTATTGAAGGTCAAGCCCGGAGTGACATCCTGGGGCATGGTCCAATTCGGCTACGCGGAGAACATCGACGAAATGATCATCCGCATGAAATACGACCTGGTGTATATTGAGAATATCTCCCTGGCCCTCGATCTGAAGATCATGCTGCATACCTTACGCATCATCTTTATGGGCAAGGGGAAATAAATGTAAAAGCATGAAAACCATTGTCCGCCTGCTTGTACTCTCCTTATTCCTCGCTATCCACGGCTCGCCGATCTCGGCCCGCAGCCCAAAACGGACGGCTTCAACCTACTGGCAGCAGGAAGTTCGCTACGACATCCAGGTCACCCTGGACGATGCAGCCCACACGCTCAAAGGCTTCGAGACCATGGTATATAGCAACAACTCTCCCGATACACTCCATTATATATATATCCACTGCTGGCCAAATGCCTATAAGGATAATAATACCGCGCTCTATCGCCAGCTGTCCCAATTGGAAGAGCGTAAGAATAAATTGAAAAAGATAAAGGAGAACGGCTACATCGACCAGCTCGCATTCACCGTCGACGGGGTCAAAGCCAGCGCCGAAGCCGACAGCCAAAACACCGATATCCTAAAATTGAGCTTGCCCGCAGCCCTGGCGCCCGGCAAAAGCCTCACCATTGCAACCCCCTTCTTCGTCAAGATACCATCTTATTTCTCCCGTATGGGCCACGAAGGGAAAAGCTATATGATCACCCAATGGTATCCAAAACCCGCCGTATATGACAGCAAAGGCTGGCACCCTATGCCATATCTCGACCAGGGTGAGTTCTACAGCGAATTTGGCAGCTATGACGTTCATATTACCCTCCCCAGCGGATATGTAGTGGGCGCCACCGGTCAGCTCCTCACCAGCTCCGAGCTGGAAGCCTATAAACGCATTGGCACAGCCAATCATGAAAAGCCTTCCTCCCCCGCCTCCTATAGATCCCCGATACAGGGCGCCAAGATCCTCGAATACCACGCCGACAACGTACACGACTTCGCCTGGTTCGCAGACAAGGACCTCATCATACAATACGATACCCTGCAGCTCGCTTCCGGCAGGATCATCGATGTCTTTTCCTGGTACCGCCCCGGCGGCAATAAGGAGTGGACTAATAGCATCTCCTTTATAAAGGACGCAGTCCTCCATTATTCGAATTGGGTGGGCGAATATGCCTATCCGGTAGTCAGCGCTGTGGAAGGCCCAGGCAATATCTCCTCAGGCGGCATGGAATATCCTATGATCACCCTGATCACCAGCCCAAAAGCCGGCAAGGCCGAGTTGGATGGCGTCATTGCCCATGAAGTAGGACATAATTGGTTCTATGGCATGCTCGGCACCAACGAACGCGAACACCCCTGGATGGATGAAGGCATCAATACCTTCTATGAATTTCGCTACGAAGCCGAAAAATACAGGTACAACGGCATTCTCGGCGACATGATACCCGACAGGCTCAAAAAACTGTCCGCCGATGACTTCCTCGCCTCCATCTATAATGTCATCAACCAGCTGAGGACCACCGAGCCCATCGAGACCCCCGCGGCCGATTTCCCATCCGAAATGGACTACGGCCTGGTCATATACGCCAAGACAGCCGTATGGATGCACGTTATGGAAGAGAACATCGGAAGAGATCAGCTGACCAAAGGCATGCACGCCTACTTCTCCGCCTGGAAATTCAAACACCCTTATCCGGAGGACATGCAGGCAAGCCTCGAACAATCCACAGGAAGTACCCTCAACCAGTTTTTTAGTATGCTGCATAGTACAGCATCATTCTAATCCCCCGACATGACGGAGCCAAAAAACATATTCATCCTCCTTTGCCTCATGGCTCTCAGCCCTGGACTCATGGCCCAGTCCCCTCCTGCCCAACAATACTGGCAGCAGCAGGTCAACTATACCATCGACGTCTCCCTCAACAATATTGAATATACGCTGGACGGCTTTGTCAAAATGGAATACATCAACCATTCTCCCGACACACTGTCCTATATCTGGATACATTGCTGGCCCAATGCTTATAAAAATGACAAAACAGCCTTTAGCGAACAGCTGCTGGCCAACGGACGAACGGATTTCTACTTTTCCAATAAGGACAGAAGAGGCTATATCAATCGGCTGGACTTTAGTGCCGACGGTGTCAGAGCCCGCATGGAAGATCATCCACAGTATATTGATATTATAAAGGTCATTCTGCCACACCCCCTTCTCCCCGGTGAAAAAGTCCTCCTTACTACCCCCTTTCATGAACAGCTGCCCTATAACTTCTCCCGGGGAGGCCATGCCGACGGCGCCTACCAGGTCACACAATGGTACCCCAAACCCGCGGTATATGACAAGACTGGCTGGCACCCTATTCCCTATCTCGATCAGGGTGAGTTCTACAGCGAATTTGGTAACTACGACGTACGCATTACCCTTCCCAAAGCCTACGTCGTCGCCGCCACCGGTGAGCTGCAGCCCGACGCCACATCGGACGCGTCCCCACGGCAGGACCCTTCCGGGCCCCAGCCAAAGATCCCAACCAGGACCCTCCGGTATATCCAAAAAAACGTGCACGACTTCGCCTGGTTCGCCGATAAAAAATTCCTGGTAGACCATGACACCCTCCAGCTCCCCTCCGGAAGGACCATCGATATCTACGCTTATTACAGGCCTGCCGCCAAACCCACCTGGCAGTATGCTACCCGCTATATAAAAGATGCCGTACGCTTTCGCTCAGCCCTCATCGGAGAATATCCATATAACGTAGTCAGCGCCGCCGAAATAAAAATGGGCTCGCCCGGAGGAATGGAATATCCCACCATTACAGGCATCACGAACCAACCTAAGGCAAAAGAGCTCGACCTCCTCATCGGGCATGAGGTTGGCCACAATTGGTTCTACGCCGCCCTGGGCACCAATGAAAGACGCTATCCCTGGATGGACGAAGGCATGGATACCTGGTACGATCGCCGCTATGAAAAAATGAAATACCCCCCGGAAACACCCACCCCATCCTATCTTCCAAAAACCAGGCATATCCACCGGCTACTAAAGAAATTGCCCGAAGATCCCGATCAGCTCTTTCTCAATACGATCACTGCAGAACACCAGGACCAGCCCATCTCTACCTCAGCTGAAGACCTTACAGCCTCCAATTACGATCTGATTGTATACACCAAAACAGCCAATTGGCTTCAATTACTGGCAGACAGCATGGGCCTTCCACTATTCGACAGCTGCATGCAGACCTACTTCCGGCAATGGCAGTTCAAGCATCCCTACCCGGAAGACTTTCAGTCCGTTGTCAGCCGTACCAGCCAGAAGGACCGGAGCTCTCTCTTCGCCCTCCTGGATGCCAAAGGCCCCCTCCCCTCAGTGCCGGCTCACAGAAAAATACGCCCCACCTATCTTTTCTCGCTCCACAACACAGATAGTATCGACTATATCAACTTTCTTCCCGTCATCAACTACAATAAATACGATCAGCTGATGGCAGGTATCGTGATCCATAATTATAACCTTCCCCTCGATCGCTTCCGATTCCTTGCGGCCCCATTGTATGCCACGGGTAGCAAACAGCTAAATGGCATTGGCGGTATCAGCTACAGTTGGTATCCCGACACCCGTATAAAAAAGATCGTCGTTTCCCTCTGGGGCGAAAAATTCTCCTCACTCTCCGCCATCGACAGCAATGCGCATAAATTATTCGGCGGTTATTACAAGTTGACCCCCGGCATCCGCATCACTTTGGGCAGCCCATCCCGACGCAGCACCACCAACCAATACATCGAATGGAAAACCTTCCTCATTGGAGAAAAAGGCCCCGATGGATATGTGGTCAAAAGCACCGACTCGCTTTCTTATGTCAGGGGCATGGGCAGATATGATTTTCGTTATCTCAACCAGCTGAGCTTTCACGCAGAGGACAACCGCGTTCTTTACCCCTGGCAGACGCTCCTCCAGGTACAGCAAAGCGACAGGTTCTACCGTGTCAACTTCACCGGGAATTATTTCTTCAACTATTCGGAGGGAGGAGGCATGGACCTCCGCCTCTTCGCCGCCAAATTCGGTTACCTGGGTGGTAAGGATCAAAGTCTTGGTCTTGCCTTCTACCAGCCTAAACTCACAGGCGTTGGAGGCAACGAGGACTATACTTACAGCAATTATTTCATAGGCCGTAACGAATACACCGGCTTTGCCAGCCAGCAGATCATGCAGCGGGATGGCGATCTCAAAATACGCGTTCCCAGCTTCCCCTGGCTGGAAGGACGATCCGATAATTGGGTTAGCTCCCTAAACCTTACCAGCACGCTCCCCAAATCCATCGTTCCCCAATGGCTGCCCCTCAAAGTATTCCTGGGCGTTGGTACCTATGCCGACGCATGGAAGGGAGATGCCCTCACCAGCCGCTTCCTTTACGTGGGAGGTCTGCAGCTATCGCTCTTTCACGATATCCTTAATTTCTACGCACCCATATTTTATAGCAGCGACTTCAGCAACCAGCTAAAGACCCTTCCCGACCAAAACACCTTCTGGAAAAAGATCTCTTTCAGCATCGACGTTCAAAACATACACCTTCGGAAAATATTCCGTAATATCCCCTTCTGATATGCATTCCCCTCAACATATCCATTATCTCCGGCGCCAGGACATCGACGACGCAAAATGGGATGCACGTATTCAAAGCTCGCCCAATGGATTGATCTATGGAAGGACCTTCTTCCTCGACAATATCACCGGAGGACAATGGGATGCACTTATATGGGAGGATTACCAGGCAGTCATGCCCCTGACCTGGCGAAAAAAATTGGGGTTCTTCTATCTGTATCAGCCTTTTTTTACCGCATCTCTTGGCGTTATGGGTCACGACCCAAACCAGCCATCGGCAGATGGCTGGTTAAAAGCCATCCCTTCCAAATTCCGGCTTTGGGACTTCCACCTCAACGAGACCAACCTCATTTCCCCCGGCGCCGCCGGCCTCCCCCTGAAGATCATCACCCGGGTAAATTATCTACTTCCCTTGCATCAGCCCTATGCCATTATCCGCGAAGGTTTCAGCAGATTGGCAGGCCGCATGTTAAAAAAGGCAGCAGGGCTTTCTGTCACCCGGGTCGATCAGCCTTCACAAGTCATCAGCCTTTATCGTGACACCTATCGGACAGCTCATCCGGAATTGTCCGATGAAGACTATGGACGGCTCAACAGCTGCGCAGCATTGGCATGCAGGAATGGACAGGCCTCCGCATGGCTCGCCCGCTATCCGGATGGAAAGACCGCTGCATTCTATCTCGCATTTACAGATCGGCATTTCGTATATTCTATATTGGGAGGCAGCACGCCGGAAGGGCGCGAAGAAGGAGCTTTTTATTTATTGACAGATGCCCTGATACGTGAATACGCGGGTCAGGAAAAAACTTTTCGCTTCGAAGGGTCGGATATCCCCGGCATCGCCTTTTTTAATAGTCAGTTCGGTCCACAGCAGATACACTATCCCCATATCATGATGAACAGACTTCCCTTCCCCATAAATTTATTTAAGAGACTTTGAACTTCAGATGATGCTCAGCGATCACAAGATCGACAGGTGTGGTAATTTTGATATTGGCAATTTCTCCATCCAGCAAAAACACTTTTCCTCCATTCGCCTCTACCACCGAAGCCTCATCCGTAAAAGACTCCTGGTAAGGCTGTGAATAAGCTGACAGCAGCACACTGCTCAAAAAGGTCTGTGGCGTCTGCACCAGCTTGACCCGGCTGCGATCCACCGAAACGCTCTCCTCTCCTGACACCACCCGTACACTGTCTTTGCTGTCGACGACAGGTATGGCAGAACCCAGGCGTATAGCCTGCTCATAACAGCTGCGCACCAGCTCAACAGATAGGAGACACCGGACCCCGTCATGGACAAAAACAACAGCTTCTTCCGGTCCATCATCCCGGCCATCAGCCGAACTGCGGATGACCTGCAGTCCATTGTATACGGAATGAAAACGTGTCACACCTCCAGTCACAGCCCGTATACGATGAGGCGCCCCGGTAGCATGGACCATGGTTCGGGCCGTTTCCATATGCTCTTCCGGCGCTACAAGAATGATATCCATATCCTCATACGCTTCGAGAAAGACCTTTAATGTATACCAGAGAACAGGTTTGCCATGCAGCAGCAGAAATTGCTTGGGCACCTGCGTACCCATACGCTGGCCGGATCCACCCGCCACTATGACCGCGTATTTTTTCATCGCACCTCGCTTTTTACATCCAGCAGCAGCTTACACTCATTCAGCAGTCTGTCTTTATTGATAGCTGCCGTTCCCACTTCCTCACAGACCAATCCCCCGGCAATATTGGCAATCTCGGCCATCAGGCGGATATCCTTTGTCACGGCATATACAAGGGACGCCACAGCGATCACCGTATCCCCGGCGCCGCTGACATCGGCAATATTACGCAGATGAGAAGCAATGATGTCAGACTGATTTTCTTGTTGATAGAAAACCCCCTTTTCCGAAAGAGTAATAAAAGAGATAGTATGCTGGAGTTTTTTAGCCAGCTGCACATGTATGGTTTGCAGGACAGGCAGACGCACTTCCTCCAAAAGAAGGTTCAGCCCCTCCTTTACTTCCTTGAGATTGGGTTTGAAAATGGTCACACCCTGATAAGAAAAGAAATTCTTCCTCTTCGGATCGACTGCCGTGACGATACCCGCCCTGGCACATAAAGCGATTGCCTCACGGATCACCCGCGCAGTGAGCACCCCCTTGTTATAATCCTCGAATACCATCACATGTGGCTTCTCCTCCTGGATATACTTTTCCACCTGGGTCAACAGCTTATCTTCATCCTCAGGTGACAGGTCCAGCGTTGTTTCCGAGTCCAGCCGCAGCATCTGCTGATTCCGGCCCATGATACGCGCCTTATTGGTAGTGATCCTGGTATTGCTTTTTAATAAATAGCCCGTATTGATCTGTTCATCCCTCAGCAGCCCCTCCAGGGTCTTACCCTCCTCATCCATGCCGACAATGGAAAAAGTAGCCACGCTTGCACCCAACGACACCAGGTTCAACGCCACATTCCCCGCTCCCCCAATACGATATTCCTTTCTGTCCAGGCTTACCACAGGCACCGGCGCCTCCGGCGAGATCCGCTCTACATGCCCCCACCAATACGTATCCAGCATGACATCCCCAATGACACCCGCCTTGATCTTTCCAAACTCCTCGAATAATGTATTGAATTCCTTCATAGCTTAAATTTATCTGCGCTTAGCCCATCAGGCCGTTGGCTGCTGCGCCTGCCGCCTCGACACCGCAACATAGTAAATAGGTATCCCCACCAGCACGATCCCCAGCCCCCAGGTCGCATACAGCGGTTTCTGAATGATCAGCGCCACACAGAATACCAGCGCCAGCACAACATATATAGCCGGCAGCACAGGATATCCAAAAGCTTTATACGGCCTCTCCATCCCCGGCTCCCTTTTGCGGAGCACAAAGATACCAATCACGGTCAATGCGTAAAAAGCCACCGCCACAAAAGAGATCATATCCAGCAGGTCGCCATATTTACCGCTAAGACAAAGCAGGCTGGCGACAACACATTGCGCCCACAAAGCCCAGCCGGGAACAGCATTCTTATTCAGCTTGCCCGCCTCTTTAAAGAACAGCCCGTCCTGGGCCATCGTATAATACACCCGGGCGCCGGCCAGTATCAATCCATTGTTACACCCAAAGGTCGATATCATGATCATCGCCGCTACAACCTTAGTGCCTATATCTCCAAAGATCACCCTGGCAGCAGCCACCCCTACCCTCTCCTGTGGAGCCGTCGCGATCTGATGTAATGGTAGCACGCTTAGATACATCAGGTTGGCCGATACATAAATGATCGTGATGATCAGCGTCCCCAAAAAAAGACTAAGCCCGATGTTCCGTTTGGGGTTCTTCATCTCCCCCGCTATAAAAGTGACATTGTTCCAGGCATCGCTGGAAAAGATGGAGCCGGTCATGGCCGCCGCTATGGTCCCCAATACCGCCAGTCCGATCACGGGATTACTGCCTATGACACTGTCCCCTGCTTTGGATATTTCCAGCGAATGCATATGCCACGCATCCGTCCAGTTCGTATTCCAGACACCCTTCTGCGCCCCTAGAAAAAATCCAAATACGATAAGTCCAAAAAGAGATAGCAGCTTCGTAACAGTGAAGGTGGTCTGTATCCACTTCCCGGACTCGATCCCGCGCGTATTGATATAGGTCAGTAAGATGATGAGGAGGATAGATACCAGCTGCGCTATATACAATTTAAAGCTGCCGATATGCAGGATAATATTGTCATCCGTTAATTCCAATGGATGAAAAAAATACCCGGAGAATTTGGAGAAGGCTACGGCTACAGCTGCTATCGTCCCGGTCTGAATGACGGAAAAAAAGCTCCAGCCATACAAAAAGCCCGTCAGCGGATTATAGGCCTCCCGCAGATAGACATACTGCCCGCCCGCCTTGGGATACATGGCGCTCAGCTCCCCATAGCTCATAGCCGCCGACAAGGTCATGAATCCGGTGATCAGCCATACAAAGATCAGCCAGCCGGCGCTACCCACATTTCGGGTAATATCCGCGCTGACAATAAAAATACCGGACCCAATCATGGAGCCGGCTACGATCATGGTTCCGTCCAGCAATCCCAGGGACGGTTTGAAAGTTTTGGTGGGTTCTGCCATAGTTGATTATAAAAACCCAATATAATCAATTTTTCTTCTTGTAATTAGCATTCAACCCATCCACCAGATCAGGAGTGATGTTATAAACAGAATCTTTATAATATATAAAACTACCGGGGTCGTACTCGAATATGAAGGAGTAATTACGCTGTTTATTATAGATCTTTAAAAAATCTTCCACTTTCTTGCGAATAGAGGTCTTGAAATCCTCCGTACTCCTGTAATAGGCCTGCTCCAGGGCATCCTTGCGGGCCTTGAAGTTCTGCTGCATAATGGCAATCTCCTGCTGCGCCTGCTCCGCCTCTGCCTGGGTAATATTATTACCCTTCTGACGCCAAACATCTACCTTTTTTTGATTGTTCCTGTCCAGGCTGCTCAATTCCATATTCATAGCATTCTCCTGGGTTTTCAGCTGGGACTGGGCATCCCTGAATTCCTCATAATGCGCCTCCAGCGTATCCATATCGAAATAGGCTATCCGAAAGACATTGGGCGTATTCCGCTGCTGCTCCTGCTTGGATATGGTCTTTAGCTGCTCCGTATGATGCGCGAACAGGTAGAATAATACGCCACACAGCACCAGGGATACAACACTTAAAATGGTAGCTATTTGCTTCATAAACGCGAATATAAAAAAAGTAGGAGGCTTTCACCTCCTACTTTGGTTTTTTTTAACATATCTTATTGCATGGCCCCTCACAGGCCCGCAAATAGGCTATTCTTCGTCATCGAATTGCATGGCCTCACGGGTAGTTTGCAGAAGCTCATACTCCTCCTTGCTGCCCACGATCATGTTCTCGAAGTCACGCAGCCCCGTACCTGCCGGTATCGGATGACCTGTGATGACATTCTCCTTCAGACCCAGCATATCGTCACTCTTGCCCTGGATGGCCGCAGAAGACAATACCTTCGTGGTTTCCTGGAAGGATGCAGCCGAGATCCAGCTCTGCGTACCCAAAGATGCCTTGGTGATCCCCAGCAGCAAGGGTGCAGAGGTTGCAGCCCTGGCGTCACGGAACTCAGCCAGCTTTTTGTCATTCCTGCGAAGGATGGAATTCTCTTCCCTTACTTCCCGGAGACTTACGATCTGTCCGGCTTTCAGCTTGCCGGATTCACCGGGGTCGCTTATCACCTTCTTATCGAAGATCCAGTCATTTTCTTCTAAGAACTCGAATTTGTCTACCGTATCTTCTTCGAGGAACCTCGTATCGCCCGGGTCGACGATGGTCAGCTTACGCATCATCTGACGTACAATCACCTCGATGTGCTTGTCGTTGATCTTCACACCCTGTAGACGATATACTTCCTGGATCTCATTCACAACGTATTCCTGTACAGCAAACGGCCCCTTGATGGAGAGGATATCCGCAGGTGCCACCTGTCCGTCGGACAGCTGAGCGCCGGCCTTGATAAAGTCACCGTCCTGTGCCAGGATCTGCCTTGTCAGCGGTACCAGGTACTTCTTCACTACGCCGTCCTTGGCTTCTACGATGATCTCACGGTTACCACGCTTGATATTACCAAAGGCTACCACACCGTCGATCTCGCTCACGATAGCCGGGTTGCCCGGGTTACGCGCTTCGAACAGTTCCGTTACACGAGGCAGACCGCCAGTGATATCCCGCAGCTTACCCAGTACACGAGGTATCTTCACGATTACCTGGCCAGCCTTCACTTCATCTCCGCCTTCCACGACGATGTGCGAACCAACAGGCAGGTTATATGCCTTGATCTCCTTGGCTCCTTCGATATTGATAGAAGGTATCTTGGTCTTGTCCTTCGTCTCGATAACCACCTTCTCACGGTGCCCGGTCTGCTCGTCAGCCTCTTCCCGGTAGGTGATACCTTCGATGACGGCATCGAACTTGACAATACCGGCGATCTCGGAGATCACGACGTTGTTGAAGGGGTCCCATGTACAGATGACCTCGCCCTTGGCTACCTTCTGTCCGTCCTTCACATTCAACGTAGCGCCATAAGGCACGTTGTTGGTGATCAGCAAACGGTCATTCTTCACATCCATGATACGAACCTCACCGGTACGGCCGATGACGATCTGTACCTTGGCGCCTTCATTGTTTTCTGCCACAACCGTTCTCAGACCGTCAAATTGTACGGTTCCTTCGAACTTGGCTCCCATGGTGGATTCTACAGAGGCGCTGCCAGCCACACCACCTACGTGGAACGTACGGAGTGTCAGCTGCGTACCAGGCTCGCCGATGGACTGGGCTGCAATGATACCCACTGCATCACCCTTCTGGGCCGTATACCCTGTCGCCAGGTTCTTACCATAACATTTTACGCACACGCCGCGCTTGCTTTCGCAGGTCAGTACGCTACGGATCTCCACCGTCTCGATACCTGCATCTTCGATAGCCTTGCCGATCTCTTCCGTAATTTGCTCACCGGCACTGACGATCAGCTTGTCGGAATAAGGATCATATACATCATGGAGAGATGTACGTCCAAGTATCCTGTCATATAAAGGTTCTACGATATCTTCATTGTCCTTCAGGGCAGAAGTGGCGATACCACGCAGTGTGCCGCAGTCTTCTTCCGTAATGACCACATCCTGCGCCACGTCCACCAGACGACGGGTGAGGTAGCCGGCATCAGCCGTTTTCAAGGCCGTATCCGCCAGACCCTTACGGGCGCCGTGGGTAGAGATGAAGTAATCCAATACGTTCAGACCACCCTTGAAGTTGGACAGAATGGGGTTTTCGATGATCTCGCTACCCGTGCTTCCAGACTTCCTGGGCTTGGCCATCAAACCCCTGATACCAGCCAGCTGCTTGATCTGCTGCTTGCTGCCACGGGCGCCGGAATCCAGCATCATATACACAGAGTTGAAACCCTGCTTGTCATTCGCCAGCTCCAGGATCAGTGATTCTGTGATACGGGTATCCACACGGCTCCAGATATCCACTATCTGATTATAACGTTCGTTGTTCGTGATAAGACCCATATTATAGTTGTCCCATACTTCGTCAACCTCACCCTTCGCATTCTCCAGCTGCTGCTCCTTGGTATCAGGAATGATCAGGTCATTGATGTTGAACGACAACCCACCACGAAATGCCATTCTGAATCCAAGCTGCTTGATATCATCCAGGAACTTCACCGTCTTCGGGATATTCGTCCACTTGATGATATTACCGATGATCTCACGAAGGGATTTCTTCGTCAGCAGGGCATTCACAAAGCCAACTTCCACAGGTACGAACTGATTGAACAGCACCCTTCCGACCGTGGTCTCGAGCAGCTTGTTCTCCAGATGATCCTGGTTACTCCTTACCTGCGTCTTGACCTTGATATAAGCATGCAGGTCGATACGCTGTTCATTATACGCGATAATAACTTCTTCCGCGCTATAGAATATCTTGCCCTCACCTTTCACTTTCTCTTTTTCCGTAGACTTCCTGCCCTTGGTGATGTAGTAGAGACCCAACACCATGTCCTGGCTGGGCAGAGTGATAGGCGTACCATTCTGCGGGTTGAGGATGTTGTGAGAAGACAGCATCAGCAGCTGCGCTTCCAGGATGGCCGCGCTGCTCAGCGGTACGTGGACCGCCATCTGGTCACCGTCAAAGTCGGCGTTGAAGGCCGTACACACCAGCGGGTGCAGCTGAATAGCCTTACCTTCGATCAGCTTGGGCTGGAAGGCCTGGATAGACAGTCTGTGCAGCGTTGGAGCACGGTTCAGCATCACCGGATGCCCTTTCAGTATATTTTCGAGGATATCCCAGACAATGGCTTCTTTCTTGTCCACCAGCTTCCTGGCGCTCTTCACCGTCTTTACAATACCTCTCTCGATCAGCTTGCGGATGATAAAGGGTTTGAACAGCTCGGCAGCCATATCCTTGGGAAGACCGCACTCATGCAGCTTCAGCTCAGGACCTACCACGATAACGCTACGACCGGAGTAGTCCACACGTTTACCCAGCAGGTTCTGACGGAATCGGCCTTGCTTACCCTTCAATACGTCGCTGAGGGACTTCAACGCACGTCCGCCCTCCGCCTTTACGGCATTGGACTTACGGCTGTTGTCGAACAGGGAGTCGATCGCCTCCTGCAGCATACGCTTTTCGTTACGTAAGATCACCTCGGGAGCCTTGATCTCCAACAACCTCTTCAGACGGTTGTTACGGATGATCACCCGGCGATAAAGATCATTCAGGTCGGAAGACGCAAAACGTCCGCCATCCAGAGGTACCAGGGGACGCAGTTCCGGAGGTATCACCGGAATATATTGCATCACCATCCACTCGGGACGGTTCGTGATCCTGGAATTGGCATCCCGGAACGCTTCCACCACGCTCAGCCTCTTCAAGGCATCTGCCTTACGCTGCTGAGAGGTCTCATTGGCAGCAGCATTCCGCAGGTCAAAGGACAGCTGATCCAGCTCGATCCTTTCCAGCAGATCATGCACAGCCTCCGCACCCATCTTGGCGATGAATTTCGCGGGATCCTCATCCGGCAGATACTGATTGTCCTTAGGCAGGGTGTCCAGTATCTCCAGGTATTCTTCTTCCGTGAGCAGGTCGCCGTAATTCTGCCCCTTATCCGTACGGATACCAGGCTGGATCACGACATATCTTTCATAATAAACGATACTTTCCAATTTCTTCGAGCTCATGCCCAATAAATAACCGATCTTGTTAGGCAGGGACTTGAAGTAC
>Ga0105239_10002429_pt1 | contig 23736 bp, 28 predicted proteins | sample KBSC44metaG_FD_92761 | JGI IMG/M metagenome (GOLD analysis project Ga0105239, IMG submission 92761) | Corn rhizosphere microbial communities from Kellogg Biological Station, Michigan, USA - KBS C4-4 metaG | ecosystem: Host-associated > Plants > Roots > Rhizosphere > Soil | place: Michigan, USA...
CTGTTTGTGTGACGCTTGGGTGACCTTGAAGCAAACCTAGCAGGCGTAATGGTTAATTCTGATGCAACTGAAGGGCTGAATGAGACACGATTGCCCTCGACGGAGTCTGTTGCTCGGCCCCGTTCTCGGGAATCTGCTGAGTCGGATTTTCCTGCAACGGCTGGAAGGATTGCTGTAACCATGGTGGACGCGGCAGCACCACCTACGCTGAAAAGCAACCTGCCCAAGAGCAGCTGTGGGTACACATCTTGTGCTTGTACAAAAACGACAAGAGATAGGCCAATGATCAAATATCCTAAGACGGAGACCTGTCGAAGATTAGTTGCATTCTCTACATCTAGACCTGGCTGAGAGGCTTACAAGGCGTAGGCCTAAGATACGGTCTGCAAGTAGCCCCCACACCGGACATGCGACCAGAGCCAGCAGCTCATCTGCAAAGCCCAACGTTCCCACTGCATCTCCGACACGGTTTTCTTGCCCAATCAGATCGGTGATAACGAATGATACGGAAGAGTTTAGGAAAACCAGGAATGCGATGGAGAAGGGGCAAACTCCGAAGAGGTATGTTGCGACCTGCAATCTGGTTGCCGTAAACATGCTTGGAGAATTCGGATCTGCTGGCTTTCAGGGGGTTGCCACTTGCTTTCTAATGAAGGCACATTATTGAAATGTCAACTTATGACTATTGCCCAAAATCTTATCTTATATGAAACCTACAAGAAGGTGAATAGTGTTCTGTTGTTTCTCAAGATGATGGTTGACGTTGGAAGTTTGAAACCCGCGTCCGAGTCAGACAGGTCTTGGCACCCCGAACGCCCGTGACTGCGCTAACCTAGATGCAGCCTGGCGCAAGGGCACTGTCCAGCCTCCTGGGAATTTCAAGACCTCCAAAACAAAGCCATGGCAATTTTGTCGTCTTTGCCATCTTTGCTCAGTTGCGTCAGCCTCGAGTCCTTCACATACTCGACAACGTTCAGCCTTCCGGTTCTCTTAAATTGTTGGCGTGGTACAGTTGCGGGCTGGCCTCGGGCCCTCTACTCTTTCCCTTTTGCGGGAAGTGTTGATGTGATAATGGCAGAGACGATGTATCCTGATGAAGTCCTGGCCGGCCTGGTGCAAGCGGCAACTGTATTGGCAGATGAACAGAATCGAAATTCATCCTCACTTGGCAAGCGGAAACGAGATGAGAGTGATATTCAACCTACTCAGCCTCCCGATAACTCCCAACCTGGTGGTGCGCATGACCCTGGAGAAATACCCATTGCGCCGCAACTTCAAAACTCTGCCTCCGTTTTGTTTCGCGAGCCTTCGGCCAAGAGCCGAAAATACAGCAGACCACCCTTGGGCAAGGTCTTCAATTCACTACAACTTGCTCCTGAGAATTTCCTGCGCCTTCAGAATGCCGCGAAAGCTTTTATGCTTGACGAGGCACATCCTGAACGCAGAGATGTGGTTGGACATAAGAAGCACATGGGGGGAGCGGATGTTGCGAAGTTGAATCTGTGGCGTTGCGTGGAGGACTTTCTGACAGGACACGGGTACGGTGCCAAATATTTCGGTCCTGGGGTCGGAAACAACATTCCGGGCGCGCCTAAAAGAACTATCATGTGGCCACAGGATGGCCAAACAATTGTCAAGTTAATGATGCCACTGATGAGAAAGATGGTCACGAATGAACGCCAACGAGTCTACGCAGCAACTAGCAGGAAGGGAGGCTCGGTGCCGACAGGTGACACTGAAAATTCATCGATTGAGGTAGATGATGCTACCATATTAACGGAGAACGCTCCATCCTCTACACCACTTTCGACCACAACAACTTTACCGGATACTGCAGTAGCAGTCCCAGCGGAGGTACCAACACAATCCTCAAGTGAGGCGCCGCAACCCCCAAATACAACATTCAAACAATCAATTGTCCTTTATGTTAACGTGGTATCAAACACCGGCGGTGCATTGAGACGAGAAGTCCCTCGGTTCACCCTTACGCCAGAGTCTGCTCCTAGCCTTGTCGCATTGATTGCTGAGGTCGACAAGAGGTACAAGAGAACAGCAAATCCAACGACTTCCACAGAGCAAAAGCAGCCAATTGTGAAGGTCTGGCTGACCGACGGACTGGTGACGGTTGCAGAGGATGGTGAATGGATGGTGGCACTTTTGAGTGCTGGCGTAGTTGACTGGATGGATGGCGAGATCAGGGTCCTGGTTGAGGTCTAATACTACCTACCTTGGAAGGTAGCGAGTGTCTGCATTTCATGTACTACTAGCATACTATCCCACGTCATTGATCGGCAAGATCTTGGATGTACAAGGGTGGTTGTCGTCCAGAATCAGAGTGTGATTTTTGACTTCAAGTCTAAATCTATCAGCCGACCAGAGCTCCAGGAGCTACTGGTTTGAATGTGAGCTTTACAAAGGCTCAAACGCCTCCAGCATAGAGTTGGGGCCGGGTCACCTTACAGATAATCCGGAAGGAAAGAAGAGCTCCTGCAGCCTCCCGCCTTGTTTTACCTAATGTGGCGTGTGTTTTTTGCCCGAGGAAATGGATAGCAAGACCTCCGAAGGTCCCATTCTGTTTAGGGCTGGATCTGCCCTGAAGTAATAGATCTACAGCTATTATTGACAATGTCACGAAGCCCCCCTTGCTCGGTACCTCACTAGATACATACACAACGCCTTGTACCTAAGATGCTTAACGAGATCGTCGCCTCTACACTGTATCGCTTCACGGCTACAGTATGTGAACAGACTTAATGGGCCGAAAACTTGATCTGTCTCTCTTTTCCTTCCCCGCATCATGATCGTTATTATTATGGTGGTCCGCTGTGGTAGTCAGCCCTCCTCCCCACACGTACACGCCTCTGGCCTCTATTAGCTAGGGGCCTGCTTACTTAGTGACCTACCGAAGGAGGTTCCTTGGGGAGCCGCTGCACGCTGGCTGAATTGGAGCCTGCCTAAGATCGGCACCTCCCTCGACCTCCCCTTCACATGCACGGAGTCTGAGGTACTCCGTACGCACCCCGTAATTCTCAACATTTATTTCACTTTTCCACCAGTTGAAATAAGAAGAATCGACTTATCCAGGTGGCAACTCTTGTTGACTACTAGTACTGCAAATAACAGATGTCAGCCAGCCAACACATCGATTGACGGAGCGGAGTCCACAGTCGTGTGCCGCGCACTCTCTTTGGGCCTACGGAGGAAAGGCTCCACGGACCACCAGGCAACATGCCACGGCCCCCATGTTTGAGAGCTGTAGCTGACCGGGGTATGACAGTCCGTACTGCAATTATAAGCACAGAATGAAGGCTCACGACACCACCAATTTGAAGCGTTCTGAACCTGGCGATATACTCGTGGAATAACTCATACTCGGGGCAATCGAAAGAGATGAGTTTATGAGACACATGTACCCTAGGAATTGGATCGAAAGTCTGCTCACGTTGGTCATTTCCCAACCTCGCGTAGTCACCGTCAACTAAAAGCGCCATAGGCATTCGAGAAACGAACTGATCTCGAGCAGTGGGGGACCATTTGGAAGTTTGTTACTTTGGGACGCCACCGACTCCCCCAGCCGCACCGGAAACTTGGGAATGGAGTGGCACACGGACCACGAGTACAGCCCAAGTTGTCTCCATTGGCAATTGCTCCAGCAATGACGCCCGAAGCCTATTTCTGCCTTCTGCTTCTGACTCCCCATCAGGCCCATCCCTCGCTTCTCGCAAGTGCACCACGGCCTGTCCAAGGTTTAGCGAGGAGAAGCGAGTCTGCCTCTCACCCGGACTCTTGGAGACATCGTCGAGTACGAAGCTGAAAGTGGCCTTACACTTGGAGGCGGACCATGAAGACCTTGTGGTTGGATGGGGGATACGTATCTTCCGCCTAGTAGGCTGTGAGCGTCGATCAGGATCACGGTCAACAAAAAAAGATGAAGTGGCATTTGGCATTTCGCCCAACTAGGCAATGATCATTTGGTGATTGGGACAGACATGCAGAGACTTGATCATTTTGGGTAGCTCGTCGCCTCGCCAAATAAGAACCAACAGCCTAAGTGTCAAATCGCCAGATAGGCGGGCGGGTACTCGGTACCTAGGACTAGAGTGCTAGGATCTTGACTCTTTGCTTCAGGGTCTGGACATGAAGCATGCATGATGTGGTGCTCCCTACGGATGCGGGTCAGTCAAACTGATCATTGATGTAGTCAAAAACGGGGTTGATGTGAGGCCCCTGGGGGACAATCAAGAGATAATACCTCACAGCTCAACCTCGCAGTTGGCGCCGGGCTTGGACATGGAGCCAGGCTGATCAAAACCCTCCTTGTTTGGTCGGACCTCAACCAGGGCTAGCAAGGGAGCGTAGCTATAACAGGCTACCCATCTACAATCGGACTCTTACTGCCGTCGATCGTTTCTCGACAGGCGGGTCTTCTTGGGTCCCTTGTCTCCCTCGGCTCTTGACAAGCAGCTTTCACGTCAGGATTAACACTTTTAGGGACTTTTACAAGGATATACCCTGTCAAGGCACAGCTCCTTGACTGGCTCTTGACGACGCCGTGCCGGAGCTCTCCTGCAGAGCGCGCTCCACCTTCATCATCGTTTCAATCAACACCATGAGCTTGCCATTGCCAAATGGGCGCTGAGGCTTGCGTCCATGGCGTCGTGCTGTCAAATCATCGTCCCTCCAAACGCCAGCTTGGGTTGTCGTCGTCTGTCTTGTGTCTTCTTTCGCCTGTCCCTCTTCCACAGATAAGTTAGTTGATGTGAAGGCTTGAAACTGCTCCTTGCAATCTGCAAACTTTGGACTCCGAATAAGTTCGTATCCCTTGGAAGCTCCCGCATGGTCGCTCCTTGCCCGCTGCTGTCAAACTTGCAGATGCCGTTGGCAAGCCTCCTGCGCAATCTTTGCATTCTTTGGGTCGAGACTTGGTACACCGCTGTCCAGCCATTGTATTTGACCGCAACAGGGTTCAAGCTGTCTTGATCCAAGCATCGCTATCAGCTCTTCTCTTTCCTTTTATCTATTACTCATCCTCCGTGCTTCGCACAAACCCCCGTCCCGCTTGCCCACTCCTCTTACCAATGTAGGGATGAGACATTGTTCCTGTTCACTTCTTTTATAGCTCGATTATTCATTCTTACCATCACAATATATCCTCCCAACCATCATGAGGCGAGTTCAAGGCCGTGTGACCCGTGATGATATCCGATCAGCTGGTCTGAGACGGTGGGATGGTCGTTCTCGCATTACAGTCGACTGGGTCAACATATTCCATGTAAGTTCCTAACGTCGTCGACCCACATGCTCGAGATTCTCATGGCGAATTCCAGGAACCCGAACTCTGCTGGCCTACCGGCGATTGCTTTGTCTATTTGCGCGAACCTGGTCAATCAAGTCGAGGCCCTGCTTTCCGTGTCCATACTGCTTTTCTCAAAGTCAAAGGATTCGATGCCTTGGTCGACCGTTGTGTTGTTCGGAATTCCATCCACGTCTCTTCAGAGTGTGTGATGCCTAATTGCCCTGGTTGTGATCCCACGGAAACGCTCCAGGAGCTCTACATCCCAGCCCCATATGGCGCAGGTCTAGAAGAGGTCTTCAATCACCATATCACGACGAGAAACTTCTTCGCATGGCTTTACAACCGCCCTCTGGCCGGCAGGACACTGGGACAGGCACTGGTGGACCTGAAAGAAAGAGTTGATGTCTACCGACCAGATAACTACGAGCAAAACAAGCTCGAGGTGATTTCCTACGCTGAGAGTCAAAGATATCTTGACTTTAGAGAATGTGTTGACCATTCTCTTGCCGCATTACATCTCGCGGAACACGTGCAGATTGAGGATCTCTGGATTGATGCGTTTGCTCATTGCGTCGGGATGAGCCATCGTGGTTTGCGCTCGAGCCTCGAATATGCGGCAAGTACCTTTTGGAATCCCAACTTGTGCGCAGATCTAACACGAAGCAGGTGGTCAGTGCGAGGTCGAAGACCGTCATCAACCGCGCTCGGTTAGAGATGGACTTGCGGCTTGATAGAGTGAACAAGTCGGTTGTCACTTTCTTCGAGAACGATGTGTCCGGAAGTTTTCTGGGTCTGCCCCAGCCAGCTCGAGATCATCTCGATAGATTCCGCTTGTTCCTAAAGAACTTCTACACTGAAAAATACGGTAGCTGGCCTCCTGGTGGATTCGAAGAAGAAACCTTTCAGCAATCCATCTACACTACCATTTTCACTGACTTCCAGAACCTTTATCAACATCTTGTCGATCCCCAATCCTCGAACACCCTTGCGGAAACTGATATCACCCAGACAGGTGGAGTATGCGCACTGCAAAATATCCAGGCATTCGATAAAAAATACAATTATGAGCCCCTTGCTCAGCCACTTCCATTCATCCCGAAGCCCGGGGATCAGACCAGTTCCCAACGTCCCAAGCTTCAACGACGTATGTCTTGGAATCCTCTCCAGAGGCGTCGAGCTGAAAAGGAAGCCCGGAAAACACAGAACAAGGAAGCTCTCATCGCCGCCTCTAACCGCGACTTTCTTCTGATGGAGAGTCCTCTGGTGAGGAGCTACTCCGAGTTTGAAATCAAGACGGTGGACGACGACCTAGAAGGTCTCTCGGCGGTAGAAGGCAGGAAGGTCAGATGGATCCTGGTCTATGCAGTGCTCCAAATTTTCCATTCTATTGCGCATGCGCCAAAACAAGTCCGCAATACCACCAGTCTCAGCTACTCTCTTTGCTGCCATGCGCCTGATCAGATGCCATGGCAGCAAAGTGCTTCGGTTGATGCCACTGCCCCACACTCTCAGATGGCTTTGGCACCTGACACCAGCTACTCTCACACCAATACATCGATGTCTTCCATCATCGATACCCTGAGAAGAGGTAGGTCCGACAAAATACGACGCCGAACTCTACCTGCACATCTTCCCGGGTCGTTGAAGGCCTCTCTCTCCACCAAGACAGACCCTGGTACACGGTCATCTTCGCTCCGGCGATTTGTCACGCGCAAGCCGTTGACCAGCACGGAAGAGATGCCGTCCAAGCGGCCTGCCTTCTGTGAAATCTACATTGAAGGTTATGGAAACGGCTTGAACGCCGTTACAAGCGATGCGGCGATAACATCCAGTCCTGTCGAACTGATGGCGGAGCCGCCCGAACTAGCGAGCAGCCAAGTAGAGGAGCTCTTATTCAAACCCCACGAACTACAAAGCCAGACTTTGCACGAGATGGCCACGAACGAAACGCCGAAAAGCCCAGAACCAGAGGAGAAGGCGGCCGCGGAGCCCGCAGCGGAAGGAGCAGCGGCACCACCACCACCCACAACAGCACCAACTTCATCATCGGCAACCGACGACTCACCAACGACTCCACCAGGCATGTCCCGCGAATCTTCCAGCGCGTCGATAAGTAGCAGCACCTGGTCGAAGACCAGTCCGAAGAACTCATCCTCGGAGTCCAACAACCCAACGACACCCAGCAGCAGCCGCGCTGGCCGCGACCGCAACACGTGCACGCTCAAGGAGATCCTGCAGCTTAGTAGCGTCTCCAAGCGGCCTGCATCCATCAGCGACGAGGCCATGATCGGAATCTCTGAGATTAAGATAGTCGACGTTGATGCCCTACAAATGCCCCTCGTCCACTTCAACACGCAGACTTGGGATGTCGTGCTTGGCCAGAGGCCGTCGACGGCGCCGGCACCGGTGTTGGCTTGAGTTTGAAGTAGTTCCGTGTTCTATTGGTTCGCTCTTTCTTGTCGTCTTTTGGCGTTCTGGTGTGTGTGTGTGTGGATGTGTGGAGGTGCGTGCCCGTGTCTGTGCACACGCACCTACCTACCTAACTACCCAACTCTCGCGCGGGGATTAGGATTGCGATTGGGACTGGGACGAACGCCTACACGCCTACTACATTATCGGTGTGCTGTGGTGTTCAAGTTGATGAGACGAAAACGCTTTACTATGTACGAGGGCAACCCTAGGTATGGGTGGGAAGGAAAGGATCGGGAAAGGATGGGGGGACATACATAATTACAACAAAATCGGTGATGAAAGCTTAGATGAATGAATGGATCGATGGATGGGATAGATACACCACCCCCCCTTTGAGTTGGAGGAACAAAAGACCCTGTCGCGTCGTGTCCTGCATACGTACTAACTTCCTCAACTACGGGTGATATTTTTATTCCTCCTTGGGAGGGAACTGGAACTGGAGCTTCAGTTCGACTGTTGCAAAGAATTGGAAGTATGGAATACTACGTACTAGCTAGTACCACCTCACATGTTTTTAGCGACTGCTATGATGAGAGCGCTCGGATCTATCAAATAGTTGATGAATATGAAAGGAAAAAGGGCAAAATTAATGCAACCCAAAGAAGTCGAGAAGAACAAACAGTTCAATATCTTGTTACCCTGTGCTGTGATACACCTAGCTATTTGTTTTCATTCCTCTGTCCTGCCTGGAGACATGGAGATTTCTTTCTCTCTTCCTGGGTTTGGGCCTGGTTCCCCTTTTTTGTTACAGCCATTAACATCACAACTGTAGTGATCCGTGGTGATCCAACAATCACAATTCCAGTCCCTATTGTCGTAGTCTCGTCACTCAACCTTTGGAGTATCATTTTCGTTTCATCGTAGCCTCATATCACGCCGTCCAACACTCGCTGAAACCATTCATTCAAGCACGACCACTCTCTCGCCAAGCCTGGTCCAAATCCGCCTGTCGGACCTCGTATGCCCAGTGATGACAAGTCTGATGGATGGCAGGACTGACCTGGCGATCTCCACCATCGTCCTCATAGTCATCAGCATACACAGTCCTAACCCCCTTCTCGACGTATTTCTTCAACAACATGACTCTCCACCTGCCCTTCGGTCCTGCACACCTCATCCAGCGACCAATCTGCCTGTCATCGTCCGCACAGCGTCTCCCCAAGAAAAATCTGATATACCATTCAAACCAGCCTCTTGGGTCGAACTTGAATCTGATCCAGCCCGAGGCTTCCCATTCTGACAGCGTCTGGCCGCATGCCACTTGGTATTTGTTTAACGAGGCGTTGTAGGGTTCTGCAGTCAGGTATTTGTTTGGTGGTTGGAGTGCGTGGAGCCAGGGTTTCGGGAGTGTGTGCAGATAGTCATCTTCGAGGGTGAGGTTCAATGTTCGTGAGTGCCATGATGAGAAGTAGGCACCCCCGAAGGCACCTTCGAGGAGGATGGAGAGAGGCGATTTGTTGGGCGTGAAATCAGGGTGCGATGTGAAGTGGAATGTTCCTGAAGGTGTGAGGACGGGCTGTGGTGCGCTCGGGGTCCATTTGTTCCATTCATCTAGTAGATTGGGGAGGGAGGGGGAGCGGGTGAGTGGTGATGTTGATGGTGGTGTTGGTGCACTGCTTGGGCTAGGGGTAGTTGACACTGATCTTCTTTTCGTGCCTGAGCGAGGTGTACCAGGAGTACTGGCGCGAGGAGATCGCTTGCTATTTAGTCCATAATCATATTCGGCGTACAAAACCCTCGGCCCAGCGGCAGCCAATCTGGCAGACGCTCTTGTCGGTGTGGTCTGGGTGATAGATGTCCTGCGCCTTTTAGCAGGCTGTTGAGCAGTCGAGTCGTCGGTGGAAGTCTTGGTCTTGGCCTTGGCCTGAGATGGATCAGACGAGCTAAGATTGAGCTGTTCTAACAGAAGCTGTTTCTGCAGGAGATTTTCTTTACGCTGGGCCTCATAATCTATCATGGTGGATGCGGTGAGTGGGGGAGAATGAGGAATGGTGAGGAAGGGAGGAGAGAAGGGCAGGCGGGGGAAGAAGTAGGCTGTTAACCTTCCAACGAACAGAGAAGTGATTCAGTCATGCCATACCAGTAACTCAGTGGCATTTCAGTTACAACTCACGTGATACCGAGAGTGAGATTGCTGCGAGTTGAAGCAGTTGAATCTGGTTATAAGGAGTAATATAGAACACGGATTGGATGTGAGAGCCTCTGAGACGCGTCTGAGAAAATGAATGACGTAGACATGCGTACCTAGGTAGGCTTATTAGTAAAGGCAACCCCAAAAGGTGAGTGTGTAGGTAAGACTATCCCTGGTAAGGACGCCTAAGATTTACCTAACTTAACTGGGCTCTCTGCTTTGCCCGGAAGGTGTTAGTTAAAGGAGCCGCCTAGTTAGTAGGCTACCGGTAAGTTGGTTGAACTTGTACCCCAGTTTCCGTCTAAGGATTTAATTTCTTCGTTTCTTAGCGATCGCAATGACAGAAGATCTGGGGCAGTCAAGATCGAGCATAACAGGCCCATCATTGAATATTTATTGAGCGAACCCATCCACCCAGCCGCAAGACAGGTGATCGGCATATCCGTAGTTGTACCAAAGTTTTCTTCATTCTCCCCCGTTCACTAGTGTTAGTAGTGTAAATACACAAGTACCCAAAGAGTCGTCAGGATGATCAATCCTTTTCCAAACGGCCAAATCTCTAATTAACTAGCTCGTTCCAAGGGTTCTCTGTACCTGCATGAGATGACCACCCAATGCGGAGATCCTCATCTCCTCTTGGACTCTTGACGTCTTTGAGTTTCAATCCCCGCCCAGATCGGGAACGCATTCGAACGTGTTCTATTACACGCAACTACTCGCACAATCAGTATTTCCCTCTACCAACGGGTCATACGTCGACCCCTGCCTGCATTCTACTTCTGTAACTAGATTTCCGCCTCCCGCTTCCGTACGAGGGACTATTGCATTTGCTGCAACCGAAGTCCGCTAAAGTCAATCCGACTGCTGCTGTCGCTGTCATTGCTGGAGCGCTGCTGAAGCCTGTCACTGCAAGCACGAAGTCCACGTCCGCGTCTATATCCACATCCACGTCGTTTTTTGTCTTTCCCATCAGATCCGCCATTAAGCCATCAGCCATCAGCGATCTGCTAGACTAACACCTCCTTCAGCTTGCGTTCATTGCCTCTGCCATCTCGCTTAGAGCAAATCATTACTACATTTGACCTTCATTTGACGTCCGTCCCGCCCCGTCGGTTTGTGATATGGTCTCCGATTCTCCTTCCATTGTTGAACCCACCTCTCCCACCCACTCCTCCTCGTCCACGCGCCCGCAAGATGCCAACGATAAGGACCTGCCATCTGCCGCTGCCGCTGCCTCCCGCCACTCTGCCATAGATATATACGACTCCGACGGTCCTGTGTCCTACTCCACTGAAGCCTTACTGCGACAGTCCCACTCCGAGTCCCAGGAAATGCGCAGCTCTCCCTTACCGCCTCATGACAATGGCTTCAACCAAGAGAAAGAGAAGGAACTTCCCAGACTCCAAGCCAACGGACATCGCGATGATGGTGACCAGCTAGACCCCGTGTTGGACGATGACCCATCGTCGTACAATCTTGTTGCCCCTCCCCCAGCGGGGGATCGAGAGCCCTTCTCACTCGAGACGCAAACGAGTGCTCTGTTCTCCAAGGGTCATTTACAGGTCATCTTCGGAGATCCTACCTTCTTATTCAAATTCACTTCATTCCTCGGCCTGCACAGGCCACAATCGGTCCCCATTCTTGTCCACTACCTCGATTCTCTCAAATCCCTTCGTGCCATCCACTATGCCAATGCGATATGCGAAGGACTAGATCCTGTTGAGGGATTGGAGTTTACACAGAAACCTGTCAAACTCACAATCAACACCTTTCTGGAGGAGAGAGCCCGAAAGGCCTTCGACGTTCTGGTGACAGAAGAACTCCCCGCATTTATCACACACCATTATATACAGATTGTCAGTGCCAGTATCATTGCTAGAGTCACGGGTGTCCTGTCGCCCCAACTTCGAGAAGCCTCCGATGGTTTGGCTGAGGTATTTTGTTTGACCGACCCGTCAAGGTCGGACAATCCTATCGTCTTTGCCTCAGAAGGTAGGTCCACTCCAATCCAGCTTCTCATTGCTGCTGGCCTTGTTTCTAAACTTTATACAGAATTCAATCGCACCACACAATATGGTATGAACTATATACTGGGAAGAAATTGCAGGTTTCTGCAAGGCCCCATGACCAATCCCAATAGCGTTCGACGGCTACGAGATGCCATCAAAGCTGGTAAACAACATCAAGAAGTCTTTCTGAATTAGTAAGCATTCCCTGGGCATTTCAAAATGTGCTTGCTAAGTAGCGTGCAGCCGCCGGGATGGATCTCCATTCGTAAATCTCCTGATGCTTGCTCCGCTTTCTGACAGCCGTGGGGTTATTCGTTACCATATCGGAGCTCAAGTTGATGTGAGCGGCCTAGTAAAAGATTGTACAGAGATGGAATCACTACAGAAGCTGGTTGAACTACAAAATCGTGGCGAGGACCCGCCTGTACCGGAAAAGCCCAGCCCCGAAAAGAACGATGAACTCCAAGAGTTAAGTGAAATGCTGAACCAAGGAGAATTAACTACCATCCGTAGGCATGGGGGTAAAATGCACCGAGAAGTGACAGAGGAGGATATGGAGAGTGTGGGATCACATCAACCACGACTGTTGATCAAGGACCCAGAAACCTCGGCCGCAAGTGTTGGCAGTGTAAATGGCAAGCTGAGCGGAGTTTACCAGAACGTAAGTCATGTCTTGGTATCTATATTCATCGCATGACCAACTGACATTTGATCTTGCAGTACCTTCTGGTTCGACCATACCCGTCCCTGAGAATTATATTTGCTAGTCCCACACAACGCTTACCTGGGATCTTACAATCACCATTCATGAAGAAAATAGGAGGAACGAATCGTGTTCGGGAGGAGTTGACAGCTGCGTTCGCTGAAGGGCGAGGAGTGACGGCCAAAGTGCGGTGGGTCAGCAGAGGTGACGAGCAAGGCAAGAACAAATGGATACATTGTACACCACTTCTGGGCAATCAAAGCCAGATTGGAGTATGGATGGTGGTGATAGTCGACGACGAGAGTAACCCCGACAGGTGGAACGGCACTGGACGAGTGCCTCCTACAGTCGCAAACTCCACTTCGGATCGATCTTGGACACCAGCCAATGGGCATCGAGGTCATGGGTCGAGTCGCAATGGATCTGTTGACCTCAGCAACGACAGTCAAACAGGTCGAAACTATGCGGGCAGCCTTGGAAGTGGAGAGGGGAGTGTTACAAGTCTGAGGATTGTCTGATTCCAGGACCAACAGGATTGGACCTTTGGGGATGTTAGGCACTCAGGCATTTTGCGTTCAGGGTTTCTTGTATTTATATTGATTTGTTGGATAGGAGATTGCCTGGACGATGGATTCCCTGTGGTCTAGGGGATGGCCGGACGAATATCTCTGGCATATGTGAGAGTGTGTTTTGACCTGCAAACAGCGGATCGGAGATGATCACATGGTATTTGCTGGGTTGTGCGTAATCTTCTGATCCACAATAGGGAAATATCGAACCCAGACGATGTATATGGAATCCTTGTTTCAGATCCTGGCGAGTGAGGATGTTCTTTTCGTGGGTACAGACTACCTGCATGTTATGGACCTTATGAATGCTTCAAGCTGGTGGTCCGATTTTCCCAAAAGTGAGTGTCTCAGGAATCTTATTAGTGTACTCCGTACATGTTGTATCTACATAGGCACTTTTGTGACATCTCCTATACGTACCTAATGTAATACTAAATCTGAGAGGTAACTGGGCAGAAGCTCACATTTGGAATCTCAGTCACCCATCCGTCTATTATCCCCATGCAAGATATTGTCCGAGGCAGAGGTTGGTGGGCGCAGATCGCAGAACGCCTTCAAGCCACAGTGGAGAGCTAAGCTTAAACCGGTGGGGCGCACGGTCGCTGGGGAGGCCTATTGTTAGGCGACTCCAGGCATGGGCGCCCCAATGGAAGCCCCTGGTAACAGCGGGTGGCACCCTAAGTAGAGCGCGCTGCTTACCAGGCACGGGCTGTTTGTTGATATTTGCTTTTTGGCTCAACGGTCCACGCTCTCCTTATCCAACCCCCGTGAATCTGATGCTGGTCGCTTACGAGTATGATGTCGCATCCACGTACTGATGACGGTTGATGCCTGAGTGGAAAGGAGAACAGAACAAGCACAGATTCATCAGTCACTACTACTACTTATCAACCGCTTCATCCTACTCCACTCTGGCGACTCGATCGTCTGTTTCATCCACAGTCAATCAATCTTGCATAGGGGGATGGGCTTGATGCTTGATTATTGAATGTCGCCTGGGCTCTGCTCTTCTGGCACCCATCAATCTTTTTTGGGCTCCCTGGCCCTTCGAGTCGACTTGGGTAATTAATTGTTGATTAGAGACACTCTGACTGTCTGGCCTGACTACAAAAGTTGCTATACGGAGGCCTTCCACCCCCCCTCTTGGCACCGGTGTACGGAGTGCCAAACTCGGTATACGAGATTGTTCCTAGTCTATCCACCATAACCGTTTGTCACAACTTCTAACTATACATCCCTCTCGCTTGGCTTCCTTGGGACGCATTTTCATCGTCCTGTCAGGGGCAGATCTGACCGTACAAGCACACGAACACATACTCCATACGCTCGATCCATTAGTACTGTAACGAGGACTTTCAGAGACATTTCTTCAATCAGCCGAGTATCCCGCCCTAACGAACGGAACTCCATCAGCAGGCGAACTATTTCCTAGACTCCCATTCTCTAATCCACACAGACGGATACATACCTTTTCAGGCTCAAAAGTCGTCGAATGAGTCCTCTACGTCGACCACTTCCTTGTTTATATCTGCACCATGATCCACGGGAGGCGCGCTCTCGTCTTTCTGGCTCTGGCAGCACTTCTCAGCCTCCTGTTCTTCTTCAAATCAGCCACCACTTCCTTGACCGTTAGATCATTACGCACCTCTGTCCCCCAAGTCGTCGGGTTGGGTGACTATTTCGACCACGATGATCAACAGTATGGCCTCGATGAAGGTTCCATCCATCTACCACCCGTGCAACCCATGTACCCCAATTCATCTCTGCCCAGCCCTGGTCCTGGCAGCATCATGCCCGTCACCAAACCCACACGAGAATTCACGCGCAATCTCGTGATGGCACGGATGTCGAAGGAAAACGTATCGTGGATCGACGAGAACAACTTAGGCCCGGGACTTAGCAAGATCGTCTACGTGGCCGACGATCCCAAGGCACGATATCACCCACCGCAAAACAAAGGCCACGAAGTCATGACCTACCTCACCTACATCCTGGAGTTCTACGAGAATCTACCGGACGTCAGTATCTTCATGCACAGCCACCGCGTCGCCTGGCACAACGATGACCTGTTGAACTACGACGCCGTCGAAATGATCAAGCGCCTCTCATCCGAGCGCGTCCTCCGCAACGGCTACATGAACATGCGCTGCCACTGGATGCCGGGCTGCCCCGAATGGATCCATCCCGCTGAAGTCGAGCCAGACAAGGAAAAACTCGAGCAATCCATGATTGCGGACGCCTGGGCAGAACTATTCCCAGGCAAGGAGATCCCCCGCGTACTGGCTCAACCATGCTGCTCGCAATTCGCACTCAGCCGCGACCGCATCCTATCCATCCCGAAGGAGACGTACGGGCACTACCGAGCATGGCTGCAGCGGTCGCCCATCCGTGACACTATGTCCGGCCGTATCTTCGAGTACATCTGGCAGGTAATCTTCGCGGACACGGCGATCTTCTGCCCCAACCAGCGTACTTGCTACTGCGACGGCTTCGGCGTGTGCTTCGAGGACGAGGCTGCTTTCGACAAGTGGTTCGAGCTGCGCTACCATAAACGCCAGGCGGAGCACGATCTGGCAGAGTGGGAGGATAAGGCTGCCAAGATCGAGGCTTATCGTGTTCACGTTGGAGCTCCCGGTGGAGAAGGGAATGATGACGCCTACCAGGATCGCTGGAGCGAGGCCCTCGAGGCGGCGGAGGATATTGATATCCCTGAGCCGGGCAAGGACGAGGAGCTCCGCACTACCATCCGTGATTTGGACGCTGATCTCGAGTATCGCCGGCTTCTCGCCATCCAGCGTGGCACGGATCCCAGGATCAGGGCTGCTAGTGATGGTAGGGAGTGGCATGAGGGTGATGGGTTTTGAAACCCCTCATGGCTACCTATGTTGTGTTCACGATTGTCCTGAAACCACCCTGACTGGCTACAACATTATCCATGTGCTGAGTCACTCCTCAGGATGCATGGCTAGATGTTGTGGGCCGGGGCTTGGCTTCATTGCGGGTGGCCATGGCGAGCGGGCTCGAAGTTCCTCTGGTTCGTGAATATGTATGATATACCATACATGAAATGGACTATCTGGACCGAGTATGAATAGTCAGTCACAGCATATCATGAGATGTGATGTGATTGGTGTATTCGTCCACTCAGACCCCCAAGCAAGGAATGAATACATGTCCGGCCGCCAGGCGATCTCAACCCTGTCGTGTCATATGACTGAACACCTGTTTATTCAGTACATAACAAAGAGCCGGAAACAAATTGGTCAAAAGGCCAGAGAGAGTCGGGACAGGGAACAAATCGCTCACCGTCAATCATCTCATCCCGGGTTAACCTACGAATATTGAGCTAATACTGGAGTTCAGCAAGAGAGAAAGCAACCACCATTGTTTGTTTTTCTGGAAACACACACAGCGGGTGTGAAATCTCAAGGCACATGGCCATATGTTGACTGACACCTTTGGCCGAAAGAAAATGGAACTGGGCGGGCTCGTACGTCTTTGTTTGGCCTGTCGGCTTCTTATGCCGGGCTGGACTGGAACGGAACAGAATAGAATCTAAATGGATATTGCACAAACGGCCTACATACGGACTGCAAACATAGATTGACGAACCAAATAGACTGATAGAAGGGGGAATCCTGTATAGAATCTAGAATCGAACAATAATCGCACTTTTAGTAAAACACCACGTGTCAAATGAGCACACGCAATTCCGAATCTCACCTACCCTGCCTGCCTGTCTATTTCGCCGGCGTGTTTGCTCTCACAGCTAGGTATGCCCGTCTCGCTGTTGGTGTTTGTTGTTTGCGAGCCTTCCAGCCTCCAACTTTCATCCCATCTCGCCCTGTCTCTACCTTTGTCTCGTGGCACTGACCCACCCAGGCCCAAATTTCCAGCCCACTGCGGCAACTGACGACGAGGTACTCCACTCGCTCGGTACTCTACTGCACAGTAGTTAGTAGCAATGCATGGAAAAGGGCGGGACTTGAGAGCCTCAACCATGACAGAGGAGACGGACAACCGGAAGGGAAATGGAGCAAGGAGCCAGGAGCCAGATTCAAAGGTAGGGACAAGCATAAGGTAGTATCTTGGAATTGGAAGATTGCAAGTTGAGCAGGATCAATTGGATCATGGATGAATGCTTGTTTGCCTTCTTGTCGTTTTTGCTATGTAGCTTGGGGAAGAAACGCTCCAGCAGTTCACCACCATCAATTCTCATCTTCGCGCTATGGAAACAGGTAGTTGACTTTGACTCCCGAGCAGGTCTCGGAGCAAGAACGCAGAACTCAAAAGATTTCAAGCTTGTAGTGTAGAGATCAGGAAAGCGTTACTCGAGGAAGCGTCTCAGGAGCTCCAGCATCGTCCGTGGTAGTAAAGATTGTCCACCGCATGCAGCTATCCCATACAATAGAGGCTCCCCCTTTACATTTGATAAAAAGTGTCGCCAATAGTATCTTTCTGCAATTTTCGACTCCAAATTCGCTCATATTGACACCATTGGCCCATTCACTGAGCTCGCCTGGATCAGGCCCATTTAGAGAACGGCATCCTTCGATATCGTAGGTAAGTCCAAGATTCACATGCCTTGGCGGATCCTTTACAAAGGTTCCTCTCTGCTGAACGTACTGCGCGCATTCGCCGGGCGTATGGATCCAATCGTCTCCGAAGTGAGGCTCCTTGCCATCATTGAACAGGATGAAATGGTTATCGGCAATTCTCTTACAGAAATCTTCGTAGATATCTATGGCTTCCTCGGCTTCATCTGCTTCATCTGATCGCTTGACTTTCGGGATGCTAGTATAACATGGGGTCGATCCTGGCTTCCATTGTGCGCAACGAGTGCGTAACTCTGTCAGGGGCGGTTCCTCGGTCTTCACTGTCTGCAGTGAAGGGCTCGCGGTACAGCTTGATGAACCTTCTGGGTTCAGCCATCCTCCACAGGTGAACACGGACACCTGGCTGAAGCTTCTTGTGATGCTTGTAATGGTCACCGGTTCGCCCAGCTGGGTTGAGGTAATCCAGGAAGTTTTGCCTCCAAAAGTGCCAATAACCCCACTGAAGACATCGCCGTTTGCCGCAGTCGATACAGTCGTCATGGGTTTCTGTGTAGTTGTTGTAGTCTGGGTCGGACTAGGCGCTGCTGCGCTCGACGATTTGCTTGTCGAAGTTTTACTTGGAGTGGATGATGAGATCGTGCTTGGACTCTGGGTGGGAGAATTACTGCTTGGAGAGCTAGCGATTGAGAACAGAGTTGTATTTGCTACAATCTCAGGAACGTTAAATGGGGGAAACTGGGTTACCCAAGATGCAACTTGCGACGAGAGGCTAGCATTCCACAACATAGTAGCTAAGCACGCGGGAGCAGTGGAATTTGTTGTGGTCGTTTCGTCAGCGGTAGTGGTGTTTGACTCCATTGGAGGGAACACTGTAATCCAAGACGCAATTTGAGATGATAGATTGGCATTGTTCCACCAACGGCTGAGTGTGCAAGCTTCTGCGGTACTAGTTGTGCTCAAGGTCATCGTTGTGGTGGTGTCTGTACCGGTACATTGTGTGACAACGGAACAAGATGTGGTACACGTTTCCGTGGTTGTAGCATTAGCTAACTGATTACATGCCACGAAACAAGTCGAATATGTTGATGACGAACACGAGCTCGAAGAACTCGAAGAAGACTCCGAGGATGATGCTCTTGAGGACTGATCGGCAGTACCGCTGTCAGTGCCTGAAATTGTTTTGGGCTCAGTCAACAAGGACAGAGCCGGTGGTGGGACTGGAGTGATGACGGGGACCGGTGGCCATTCCCAGCCGCCGTTATCTGGTTTGTGGCATGTGTGAGGGAGCAAACACTTGATGAGATTGACTGCAAACTCAATAAGCCCATTGAGACCAACAGGCTTACACAAAGGGCCAACGCATATCCAAGTCCAAGAGGGAAACTCAATACGGACCCCATTGTCAGTGATTTCGTACTTGTGGATAGCGTAGCTATCCAGGTAATGTCGGTACTGCCTGAGAAACCATCCGTTCTCGTGATCATTTCTTGGGTGCTGTTCCAGATGGACGGTGAGGTTGTTGCATATGTGAGCTCCTCGGGTAAGCTATATACCACACTCATAGATACCCCTGGAGGGATTGTCACAGAACACAGCCAGCCTGATGGGCAATTTGAGCGGTCTGGTCTCGATTCAGAACAAATTTGCAAGCCATCGAAACAAAATGGACACAAACAATAGTCTGTGCTAGCAGCCATAGTCGTAGGCAAGGAGGCACACCATGGAATCAAGCCGGACAGGCACGACATCGACGAGCCCGTAAGCATTGGGGAAAGAGAGTTGGAAGTTGACGAAGTTGGTACACTGGTGAGAATGATGGAACCACCCGGGACTGGAGAAGTAGTCATGGAAGAAGACGATGCAATTGAGCTGGAATCGACACTTGAGGTTTCCGAAGTAGCAGTGCTCTGTGACAAGCTTGTCCCGGAGGAGACTTGAATGACATTCGTTGTCACCGTGGTCATAAAGACAGTCACAAAGGTTGTGTCGCTCCGCGAAATGGTACTCATGCTCGATAACGTTGATAGTACAATTGAAAATTGCGTGGTAGATGATTGCAATGATGATGATACATTGCTTTCTGCGCTGTCTGAGGGTATAATCTCAGAACCTGAAGAACTGTTGGATAGACTCTGCGAGGTCGAAGCTCTTACTGGATCGGTGTTGTTGCTAGCAGATCTGGGGGGAGACGTCGAAGTTGACACGGTATTAATGCTGTCATTTGAAGAAGTCTCAGTGGTGGTGGTTTTCGCGGATAACGTGTCTGAGACAACCGACGACAAGCTAATTCCATCGCTCGTCCGAGTCTCTGAGGGTAAAGATGAGGGCGTGGAGAGAGAACTGCTGTCCCTAGTGGCACTAATAGTAGGGTGCTCTGTGGTGGAAGTCTTAGAGGATGACCTAGCTTGAGAGTCACTTGTTGATGTCGAACTTGAAGACGTGGGAGGGAGTGTCCCATTAGATGCCGATGATGCACGGCTGGATGCTGGCGAGCCACCGCTTGCACTGCTTGATGATGTTGTACCGACAGTGCTGACAGAGGAGATTCCTTCGGAGGCGGCACTCTCTGTGGATGCGGAGGTGGGCGGCGAGCTGGACAAACTTGACAGGGTTGTCGCAATGTCGGTTGATGCAGCGGGAGTGGCCGTGTCCGTAGCGACTATATCAGAAGATGATAAGCCTGTATCGGTGGAGTGAGAGGTCATTGATGAGGTCGAGGGACTCGAGAGAGCAGTAGTATTGTCTGTTGAGGAAATGGTGGTTGTGGCATCAGTAACGACTGCATCAGAAGATACTGTACCTATCTCGAGAGAAGAATAGGTCATCAAACTTGTGGCAGTAGTGTCGGATGAAGTCGTCGTGCTAGTGTCAGAGCTATGACTCGACGAGAATGTCCAGTCCGGAATGGAAGCGCTTCCGATTGTTGAATCACTTGAAGAGGTTGCAGAGTTCCAATCGCTCCATTCGGTAGCTAAGAGCACCATCAGTATTCTGCTTCTCCTCTTGGTTGGGGACATACTACTACCTGTGTCCGGGGGATGGCCCGGATGGCAGGTGGGACAGTGGCCAATATCGCGTACATTCAAGGGATATCTGAACCATGAAGCCTCTGAAGGTTTGGCTAGATGGGTAATCGAGAGCAGAAGGAACAAAGTGGTTCTGATGGAAAAGGTGATCATGGTGAAAGTATTTCTTGTAAAGTCTTTGGCAATGAATCGGGGAGATGATTGTATAGTTTAGATAGATGAGAGAAAGCCCCTTTTATATAGAGCTCCAGCTGATAAAAAAAGAGTGACAGTCTTAAAGGGACAATTAGTGATGAGAATAGCATGAGGAAAATGGAGGAGGAAGGGGAGAAGAAATTACCGTCTAGTATACCCTATCCTTATCTTACGAGGCAGTTACGGTAGAAACATGTCATGAATGGCAACTTCCATGCAAGCAGGCAGTGGTGATGAATGCCGTCCCTGTTTCTCCTTCCCTGTCCCTTGCTATTCCGCCTACTCATGTTGGCCTGTAACTTTTCCTTCACCCCAAGTGCATACTGTGCTTTTATTTCTCATCCTGAGAGAGGTAAAGAGCCTCTGAACAGCAAATAGATCACTGGGATCGAAAGAAAGAATCGCCGTTCACCACTCGCCAACAATCAAACATGGCGAACCGTCGTTTCTTCTTGACATGGCTTTGCCTCGCGTTGATGACACTCGCACCATTGTCTGCTTCACACAATATCAGCCACCAGTTGCAGCGTCGTCAGTGTGAGTACACAAATGATTTCAATTTTGATGGATTCAGATGTGACAAGCTCTATCCAACCCTGGACCAGATCGTTGCCAGGTACAGAGATGTTAATCGAAAAGGGAAAGCCACGGCAGCCAACAGTGCCTGGTTTTATAGCAATCTCGCAAGGTCCCAGGCTGCCAATGACCTGCAGGACATGGGCAGGACTGTCATGGCCTGGTTATTCAGCAGAGGAATTGGATCTTATAGCATCTTTGACGGGTTGGACATGGATTGGCACAAGCAACAAAGCAGATATGTCAGAGACAATTCCCAAGATTTCATAGACAACTATGCCCGCGTGGGTCTTCTCTCGAATGTGGAGCCACACAATCTGTACCTTTATTGTTATTGTCAGGGTTTAGCGGCAGCAGCATTGAATCCAGGTAAGTGCATATCTGAGTGGCTAGGCGATTCCTCATTCAAATTGATGTTCGAACAGTGGCTGAATCCAATTGGTATATTAGATGCCTACCTCTTCATTCGTGCCGGTACTAGTTGGCACCCATACAGCGTATGGGCAACGTGGGAGTTACCGGCTTTGACCAGAAACCCATACATTATGAACATCTGGAGAGTTGATCCGTTTGATTGCAATCAAGACAGGCAACTGCTTTGGAGCAGGGCTCGTGGTGATCCACTGGTTCAAGGGGCAGCTTGCCCTATCACTGAAGGGTTAAATAATGCAGCCAGAAATGCCCTTCCAGGGCCACCGGGCATGCTCTAAATGGTTGGGTTTGATATGGATGAGGTACAAAGGCCAGGGAAGGGCTGAGATGGGAAGAACTCGAGGACTCCCGGAGTACTTGTACGGGTTGGCCATTGACTCTTAACCATAACATCCCGCTAGTGCAGCTAGCGCACTTATTAACGACAGGAATGGGGGGGAATCAGTGGACTAGTATCTTAACTAGTCACTAGCTAACTTTTAATGATTGCGAAATGGACAGTTGTCGCAATGACGCCACTCCGCTCTCAGAATGCACTCGGCATGGGGGTGATTTCAGTCTACTAGTCGCAATCAAGCAGCGTACCAGTTCTCTGGGTACATACTTGTACGTTGATTGGCAAGAACTTACCAAGTTGAATCCTACAACTTCACAGTGAACACGTCTTGTCACTGATCGAATCTTACCCATCAGCACATTGGTGCAGCCATCCTTCCACATGCCCATCCACTAGCTGCCTCTGGCAATCACCCCCAACTTTGTGTCACCCTCCATCGACCCATTGTCAGAAGCCGCCCGTCACGTCGGTACTACATACATAGATCATGGCCTTCACCACCCCCGAGTAACTTCCCATTCGAACAAATTCGGTTTTCTTTGACCACCAGACCCTCCAAAATGCCTGCGAGGATGAGGATGAGATGGACCGCATATGCCGGGGTACGTATCCTTGAATCCTTTTAACAGACGTCCAAAGGCTGTCCTTGTCTGCGCAAGACCTAACTCTCCCACGCGTTCAACTGCTAATGTTGTGTCCATAGGTCTCTTCGGCCCTGGCTGCCAGCGTCATTCTCAAAGCGCTTGCGCAGCGTCCTAACTTCTATTCTGCTGCGGTCTACCTATCACAATCCTCCGCTAATCTGATGATTCTCACGAACCTACTATTTGTGATTGCCTGCAGCCTTCTTCTTGGCCTCCAGAAACTCCTGTACGGAAATCTGCGACCCATTGAGGTGGAACAACTCTACGAGAAAGCGTGGTTCGCAGTGACCGAAACCTGCTTAGCAATGACCGTTTTCAGGGGAGAAATTGGTCTAACTTTCCTGGCCATGTTCTTTTCCCTGCTGACAGGCAAGGTCTGGGGATGGATAGGAGAAGGCCGGGTTGAAGTGCTGGAACAACAGCCTCCACAGAACCCAAGACTCTTTCATACACGGTTGGCTTTGAGCTTGGGCCTTAGTGTCGCCTTTGACTTGACCATGCTTGAATATGTCGTAAAGCGGGTTTTGCGCATGGCCAGGCCTGATATGATGGTCATGTTTGGCTTTGAGTTCGCAGTCCTGTCAATCACCAGTATCAGCACTGCCATGAGATACGCTATCGATCTAGTCGAAATCGGCATTGTTCGAGAACAGAAGAAACAACGGATTGAAGAAATCAAAAGGGAAAGAATACAGACGGCTGTGACCCAATATGAAGAGGCCCGCGCGCGGGAGACGAATCCAGACAACCCACCTAACGCCCCTAGCGAATCATTGACACCCACACCCAC
>Ga0105239_10002430_pt1 | contig 23727 bp, 18 predicted proteins | sample KBSC44metaG_FD_92761 | JGI IMG/M metagenome (GOLD analysis project Ga0105239, IMG submission 92761) | Corn rhizosphere microbial communities from Kellogg Biological Station, Michigan, USA - KBS C4-4 metaG | ecosystem: Host-associated > Plants > Roots > Rhizosphere > Soil | place: Michigan, USA...
GAATTTACCAAAACCATATCTGACCGCGATATGCAGGCACAGGTACTGGATGATATGGACCTGGAGCGTGAAAAGGGCATTACCATCAAGAGCCATGCTATACAGATGGATTATGTGTATAAAGGGCAGAAATATAAACTGAACCTGATAGATACGCCCGGCCACGTTGACTTCAGCTATGAAGTGAGCCGCGCCCTGGCAGCCTGCGAAGGCGCCCTGCTGCTGGTAGACGCTACTCAGGGTATTCAGGCCCAAACCATTTCAAACCTGTATCTGGCCATCGATAACGACCTCGAAATCATCCCCGTAATCAATAAAATTGATATGGATGGCGCTATGATCGAGGAAGTACAAGACCAGATCATCGAGCTGATCGGCTGCAAGCCCGAAGAAATTCTGCTTGCCAGCGGCCGTACCGGCATCGGCATAGAAGGTATTTTAAATGCCATTGTTGAACGCATTCCCGCTCCCGAAGGCGATCCCAATAAACCATTACAGGCGCTGATCTTCGACAGCGTATTTAATTCTTTCCGCGGTATCATCGTATACTACCGTATTTTAAACGGGAGCCTAAAGAAAGGCGATAAAGTAAAATTCGTTTCTACGGGCGTTGAATATGAGGCAGATGAGGTGGGTATTTTGAAATTAACATTAAGTCAGCGTAACGAGGTAAAAGCCGGTGACGTAGGCTATATCATAACCGGTATTAAAAATGCCAAGGAAGTAAAAGTAGGTGATACCATTAATCTGTCAAACAATCCCACCCCTGAAATGATTCAGGGTTTTGAGGAAGTAAAACCAATGGTATTTGCCGGTATCTTCCCTGTAAATACTGATGATTTTGAGGAATTGCGTGAGTGTATGGACAAACTGCAGCTGAACGACGCCTCATTAACCTACGAACTGGAAACCTCTCAGGCCCTCGGCTTTGGTTTCCGTTGCGGTTTTTTAGGCATGCTGCACATGGAAATCATTCAGGAAAGGCTGGAAAGGGAATTTAACCAAACGGTGATCACTACCGTTCCTAACGTAAGCTTTATCGGATATACTTCCAAAGGAGAAAAGATTATTGTAAATAACCCTACTGAAATGCCGGAACCGACACAGCTCGACCGCATCGAGGAGCCTTTTATCAAAGCACAGATCATCTCTAAACCTGAATACATCGGCAATATCATGACCCTTTGCCTGGGTAAACGCGGTATTCTGATCAATCAGAGTTACCTCACCACCACTCGTGTAGAGCTGATCTTTGAAATGCCGCTCACTGAAATTGTATTCGACTTCTACGATAAACTCAAAAGCCAAACGCGCGGTTATGCGTCGTTTGATTATCATCCCATAGGTTATCGCGAAAGCGATATCGTTAAGATGGACATTCTGCTGAATGGCGATAAGGTGGATGCGCTCAGCGCATTGATCCACCGCGGCAGGGCGCAGGATTTCGGACGTAAACTGTGCGAAAAGCTGAAAGAGCTCTTACCCCGTCAGCAATTCCAGATTGCCATACAAGCCGCCATCGGCGCCAAGGTGATCGCACGCGAAAATATCAGCGCCATGCGTAAAGACGTAACCGCCAAGTGTTATGGTGGTGACATCAGCCGTAAACGTAAACTTCTCGAAAAACAGAAAGAAGGTAAAAAGCGTATGCGCCAGATAGGAAGTGTGGAAGTTCCGCAGGAAGCGTTCTTAGCGGTACTAAAGCTGGATGATTAATACGACATACCACATTCATACAATCACATATTTTTTATAGCCAAAGGAAATGAATACTTTCTTTGGCTATATTTGTTTTACATCCTCTTCGCTCTATACACACAACACTACGGCAAAACTTGCTATCTAATCTATTTAATCATCATGCAGGAGGATCCCAATAATTGATTCAATTATTGGCTAAATAATTACTGTGTGAAAAAAATTAGTCCGGACCAGCGAAAACTGATCCTGCAATTACCATTGCATCAACAGTTCATTCTGCATTATGCCAATACCAATGGTGGTGTTGCGTTAGTACATAAACTGATAGATAATTCAGAAAGTGATTTTGAATTACTAACCGCTATTGCTGTTGTTCTGGCCGATGAAGGCAAGAAAGTAGAGCTGCTTCCCAGGCTGCATGAGAGAGACATTGATTTTAGACGAAAAGTTTTACCGGGTGCACGAATGAATAAGAACCCCGATTTAAGAATTGATGGTGAATATTGGGAGGTAGAAGCTCCGCAATGGCCTTATAAGAAAATTAATATCAGCACCAGGATAAGAAAAGGGCAGGAGCAGGCAGATTCCTTAATTATTTACTTTTCCAAATGCGTTAACGTACAATCAGTCGAAAGGATAATTAAAACAAGATTTAAAGATCATCAAAGCTTTAAAAAGGCAGAAATCTGGGTGAACTTTGAAAGAATAGGTGCCTATATAAAATAAAAAAGCCGGTAGTCGTCACCACCGGGACGGTCCAATCCGCAGACTGATCCATCACAAAAATACAACTTATTTGAAGTAATCAAAAAAATTTGCTCCATTTTTACAAAAAAGAATAACTCAATAATGGAGGGTTTTTAACTTCATTATTGAACATTCGACACTCAACATTCTACTATGCGTACACCTCTGCAAAAAGGCGAACAAATCTTACTGGTTACCCACACCAGTTGGGTTAAACTGATTGTTCCGGTATTGATAGCTGTGGCCGGTTGGGTTGCTTCGTTTTTTATTGGTTTTATAGATCACTGGGGCTGGATCGCCGGGGTAATTGGTACCCTGTATTTCATAATAGTCTATTTTACATGGAAAGTGAACATCTGGGTAGTAACCAATTATCGCGTCATCGATGAGGCAGGATTACTAAACCACTATGCAAAAGAAAGCCCGTTGGAAAAGATCAATAACGTTTCTTACGATCAAAGCGTCTGGGGACGGATCTTAAACTTCGGTCACGTTGAAATACAAACGGCGGCTGAGATCGGCGCTACTGATTATTACAATGTGCATCGCCCGAAAACATTAAAAGACACTATCACACTGGCGCAGGCAGAATATAAAAATATACAACTGGCCAACCAGGCACAACATATGGCTACCGCCATGAGCATGCAGGCCGATGTAAAATATATATCTCCCGGAGCTCAAAGCATTGCCTCTGAACTGGAAAAATTACATCAATTAAAGCAGCAGGGGATTATTTCAGAAGAAGAGTATAACAGAGCGAAGAGTAAACTGCTGGGCTAATGCCAATATATTCTAATGATAAAGCCCGGACCTGAAGGCCCGGGCTTTATCATTACATTGTTATCCTTTCTTCTTTGCAGGAGTTGTTTTCTTCGGTGGCGGTGGCGTAGATTCACTGGTAGTACCTTCCTGTTCGCGCTGCATATTGCGGCGTGAAGCTTCTTCAAGCTGTTGTTCATTGGTTTTACCAGAGGCATCCAGGATAGTAGCATCTTTTGGGAAAGCGCCATCTTTTAATCTCGTACCCAAATCAAGCCGTTCAACATGCACCCATTGACCATTTTCCCATTTGAACGCTTCAAAATCACCATCAGGAATATAGGTAGATTTCTTTTCCGGCTCATTGCTTTCAGATATCAGGTGATCAAATACGATCATGTCCTTTTCGGGATCATAATTAAAAAAGGTTTTGGCTTCTTTTTTATACTCAATGCTGAAACGGGCCTGTACCGGTTTGCGAACAGAATCTTCCTTAAATGAAATAACAGAGCCGCCAAATACCGGTTCACCTCTTTCGTTAAAGTGCATTACTTCAAGCCATTTTTTATTGCTGGCTACGCTATAATCATCAAAACCGAGCAGGGTATAATATTTCCTGCCGTTGAATTCTTTTTCGATAATGCGATAATAAATAGCGCCTATCCAGTTATTGCGGTAACGAACTGAATCAACAGGGCGCGGCGTAAACATGGAGTAATCGAACAGCGGATATAATTTCAGCGATCCATCCGGCATGTTCATCTGTATGGCGCCTTTCTGCAGAAATACATATTCATCTTTTTTCAGCTCCCATGTGAATATGCGAAAACTACTGTCGGGTGCATATAGCTTGGAAATATTTAACGAATCGAATGGAAAATAAAAGGAGTTCTTTGTTTTTAAAGCTCTTACCAGAATGCGGGTAAACAGGCTGTCAGACCGGAACCGGTCAGAAGCATCATCCTTAAATACCATATCGCCTGATAAATGCTTTAACGTGTCTTCTTTCTTCAGTAATTCCTTTCTGTCTGACGCACTGAAAGACTGTGCAAATACAGGAGAAATACATAGAAGGCAGATCAACAGCAATCCACCGGCAACAAAAGATTTATTTAAAAGGTTAGTCATAGATGTATTAGGTCTAATGGGTTAATGAGACATATATATTTTTATGCTCATTCTGCAAAATTACACCCGGTTAGCCCATCAGGAACGTGAAAGGGTTGATAAAATTTCATATCTGCTGCAAAGCTTTTGCAAAATCGGGTAAAGAATTAAAAGCCAGATCAATAGCAGGGTGGGGAAGCTCCTGCTCAGGGTTGGTGGTCTTTACAAATACCGTATGAATACCCGCATTGCGACCAAACTCCATATCGCTCATGTTATTGCCTACTATCAGCGATTTTTGCAAATCTATAACAGGAAAATCCTGTTTGGCCTGAAAGATCATACCGGGATTTGGCTTGCGGCATGGATGCGTGGGATCATCGGCTGTGCAGTAATAAATGCGATCAACACGACCACCGGCAGCTTCAATATCACGCATCATATTGTTATGAATATCCAGCAGATCGGCGTCCGTCATCAGTCCGCGGCCAATACCACGCTGATTAGTAGTAATGATGATCGGTCCGAATTTATCTGATAAAACACTTAACGCTTCAGGTACGCCTTCATAAAAAATAAACTCGTGATAGTTATAAACGTAATCCTTGTACTTTTCATGATTTATAACACCATCACGGTCGAGAAAAAGGGTCCAGGAATTGTCTATCTTATTTAAATCTAACATAGTTTAACGGGCTAATTCTTTATTGGCTTTTTCATAATCTTCGGGAATACCAATATCAATAAAATATTCATCCTGCACAATCCCAAACATGGGTCGTTGGGTATAGTATTTCTCCAGATAATCTTTTTCGAATGAGAATTTATCGGGCAGATTTTCATCCAGAAGAGCATTCACCTGCAATGCATATACACCTCCGTTGATGAGTCCGTTTTCGTAAAACTGCTTTTCTTTAAAGCTTTTAATGGCGCCATTTTCCTGTAATTCAACTACGCCATACCGGTCGAAATGCTGCATGGGTTTTAATGCCAGCGTACAGTGCGACTGATGCTGATCATGAAAAACAGATAAGTCGTGTAAATTGATGGTAAACAGCGTATCGCCATTTACGATCAGCACATTTTTTTCAGCGGCCTTCCGGCAGGCAAGCTGAATGCCGCCACCGGTTCCCAGCGGTTCATTTTCGATCACATATTGCTTATGGTAACCGGCATATTCTTTATCGAGAAATTCTTCTATCACCTCGTGTTTATATCCCAGTGAAAAAATGATTTTTTCAATTCCCCGATGTTGTAAATGATCAATCACATGAGCAAGGAAGGGCCGTCCGGCTACCGGCGCCATGCATTTTGGCAAATCGGGTACGGCACTGCGTAACCGCGTGCCTAATCCGCCTGCAAGTATAATAGACTCTTTTATAACCATCCATTGAAAAGATTACAAGTTGCAAGTTTCATGGCACAGGGAGATCCAACAACCTCCCTGCAACATGTAACTGAAACTATTTATTGAAGTATTGCTCCTCTACCAGCTGGCAAATGATATGTCCGAGCATAATATGACTTTCCTGTATGCGTGGAGTATCTTTTGAAGGAACATTTACGAGGTAATCGCTCAGCGGTTTCATTTTTCCGCCGCTGTCGCCGGTAAATCCTACGGTAACAATACCTTTTTCACGGGCTACCTCAAATGCTTTTATAATATTAGCCGAATTGCCTGAAGTAGATAAGCCTACCAGTACATCGCCTTTCAGGCCAATTCCTTTTATTAAACGTGCATATACTACATCGTAGCTGTAATCATTGGCCACAGCGGTTAAGTAAGAAGTATTGCAATGTAATGCTTCAGCAGGCAGGGCATCACGATCGGTATAAAAACGGCCTGAAAATTCAGCGGCGAGGTGTTGTGCATCGGCTGCACTACCGCCATTACCACAAAAATATACGCGGTTGCCATTGCGTAATGCGTCTGTTATAATGTTTGCCAGTTTTTCAATAGTGCCGAGCAACACGCTATCCTTTAAAATAGTTTCCTTGGTACTGATCGATGCTTTGATAATGTCGGTTATCTTATTCATAATTGCACATTTGTTAATTAAATGGTCCACGTTGTTAATCCATGATCAACAAACTGGTAATTTTTTACATATCCGCCGAAATTTGATAGGGCTTCTATAACGCTGTATTTCGTGTTGTTCGGGCAATAGAATGTCATGAACCCGCCGCCGCCGGCGCCGGAGATCTTTCCACCGGTAGCGCCTGCTTTTCTCGCAGAGGCATATATTTCATCCATTAATGAGTTGGAAATACCTTCAGCCATTTGTTTCTTTTGCTGAAAACCAAAATCGAGTATTTCACCAATCTCATGCAGGCGCCCTTTCAGCAAAGCTTCTTTCATTAACTGGGCCTGGTGTTTCAGCTGGTGCATGGCATCGATTGATTTTTCTTTTTTCGACACCACGTTCTGACTTTGTTTTTCAATGATCTTTGCCGATTCGCGGCTGGTAGCGGTATAATACAATACCAGATTATTTTCCAGTTCGAATAAATATTGCTGTTTAATGCGTAAAGGGTTTACAATCACTTTATCTTCTGCATAAAACTCCATATAATTCACGCCGCCAAAGGTAGCAGCATATTGGTCCTGTTTACCACCTGCCATTTTAAGGTCATCGCGTTCAATTTCATAGGCCAGATGAGCTATATCATATTCGCCCAATGGCAGACGTAGCATTTCGGCAAATGCGCCTACAATGGCAACCACTAAAGTAGAGGAAGTACCTAAGCCTGAACCTGCAGGCGCATCTACAAAGGTGGATAGTTTAAAGCCTGTCATAGGAACACCATATTGTTTATGAATATGGTTATAAACGCCTTTCAGCAGGTTAAGTGTACCATCTATAGGAAGGGTATTGTTCCATTCAAAACGCTGTTCTTCGTGCCTGTCCATAGACTGCAGAATAATAGCATTCTCAGATACAGGTTCAATATTGGCATATGCATACAGCGATACCGTGGCATTTAAAATAGCGCCTCCGTACAAATCACTGTACGGGCTTACATCGGTACCACCCCCTGCCAGCCCAATTCGTAAGGGTGCTTTACTTCGATAGATCATTTATAAGGTGTTTGGTTAACGCACATTTTCAAATTCCTAATATGGCATCTACAATATTGTGCCAGGAATATTTTTCCTTTTCGGTGCGAAGATGGGGTATAAAATATTGTTCTCCAAGTTCAAAATACCGGGTAATGGCTTCTGCCAGGGATGCTGGTTGCGGTTCGCATACCAGTCCTACTTTTTCATTCGGCACCAGGGTAGGTAAGCTGCCTACATTGGTTACAATCATCGGTTTTTCAAAGTGGTACGCGAGGGGCGTAACGCCGCTTTGTGTAGCGCTGCGGTATGGCTGTATAACTGCATCGGCTGCACATAGATAATATTTTACTTCACTGTCGGGAATAAAATCAGTTCTCAATATGAGGTCATCCTGTATACCCAATTGTTTTATTTGTTCCTGATAAGGTTTGGCATCTTCGTAAAACTCACCGGCAACAAGCAGTTTTATGGTTTGCTGTTTGTTGTTTGTTGTTGAGTTCACTAATGGCATTGCCTCCAATAAAATATCAAGTCCTTTGTATTTGCGAATGAAACCAAAGAACAGGATAATTTTATCATGCATATCAATTCCCAGCTTTTTTCTCGCTTCTTCTTTTGAAACAGGGTCGCCGAAGTTGTCGTACAGCGGATGCAGTACCTGTTGTGCCGGTTTGGTCTTTTCAAACTGACGCAGATCGTTCATTACTTTTTCACTCATCGTAATGAATGCATCGCAACTGCCCAGAAAATAGCGCGTGAAGGGAATATCGCCCGGTCTTTTTTCGTGCGGAATAATATTATCGGTAATAGCAACGATGCGGGTATGTTTATTTTTACGAACCCTGCGCAAAATGGTGCCCAGTGCAGGCCCCATAAAAGGCAGCCAGTAACGCACCACGATAATATCGGGCCGCATTCTGTTCAGCACATTACCAACCTGCCACCAATTGAGCGGATGAACGGAATTAATAACGGAATAAATTTCCATATCGGTGGGCGCCGGTTCAGTAGAGTACTGCGTAGTGCCGGGGAACAGAAAAGAAGGATACTGTAACGAAAATGAATAAATGCTGCACTCATGTCCTTCATCAATAAACTGTTTGCACAATCGCTGATTAAAGGTGGCCAGTCCGCCACGCAGCGGATGTCCCGGCCCTATGACAACAATCTTTTTGTGAGGCTTTACATTCATTCAACGCCCAGTTTCTTTTCAATAAGATAAAAATTTCTGCCCGGTGAATTGCGCGATATCAGTTCGCCTAAAAATCCGGCTATAAATAATAATGCACCAATAACCATGGCTGTTAAAGAAATATAAAATACCGGGCGATTGGTAATAGCGTATTCAGGTTCCAGAATTTTGGAAAGGATCAAATAAAGCACCATGACAAAACCAGCCATCAATACCAGGCTTCCCCACAATCCAAAAAAGTGCATGGGCCGTTTGCCGTATTTACCAACGAACATGATGGAAGCCAGATCAAGAAAACCATTTACAAAACGCTCCCAGCCAAATTTGGTTTTACCGTATTTGCGTTTGCGGTGCTCAACTACTTTTTCACCGATCTTTTTAAAACCGGCCCATTTGGCCAATACAGGTATATAGCGATGCATTTCGCCATACACTTCAATGCTTTTAATTACTTTTCGCTTGTATGCTTTTAGTCCGCAGTTGAAGTCGTGCAGATAGATCTTCGACATGCGGCGGGTAGCCCAGTTGAAAAATTTGGAAGGAATATTCTTGGTAAGTGTATTATCGTAGCGTACTTTTTTCCATCCGCTCACCAGATCAAATCCATCTTCAACAATCATTTTGCGCAGCCCGGGAATTTCATCCGGACTATCCTGCAAATCGGCATCCATGGTAATTACCACATCGCCCAATGATGCTTTGAAGCCTTCGTTCAATGCGGCAGATTTACCGTAATTGCGTTGAAAACGGATACCCTTTATATTCGGATTTTTTACCCGTAGCTGCTCAATAACCTGCCATGAGTTATCGTCACTGCCGTCATCTACCAGTATAATTTCATAAGAGAAATTATTGGCAGTAACAACCCGCTCGATCCACGCACACAATTCGGGCAGAGATTCTTCTTCATTCAATAAAGGCACTACAATGGAAACATCCATAATTATAGATTCTTAATAAAAATGGTAATTCTGCTGCGAATCGCCATCTTTTATAATTTATTGGTTAAAAGAATTTTCAAATGGCGGCCTTTTTCTTTTAATGATCGCCGATACTATCAGTGACACAACGAACCATCCGATGCAGCCAAATGCAAAGCCGAGAAAAAGTTTTCCGATTGTATAACTGTTTCCGTTTAACATATCTTCAACAGCCTTGTCTATCTGTTCCTGTGGCATTCCCAGCTTTTCCATCCATCGTTCAGCTTTTGCAGCTGCTTCCTGCATTAGCGCCTGCCTGAAGGCAACATCAATATAGTTAAATAAAACATATTGAAATAAGGTATAGATGATAGAGCCGATGACCAGTATCTGAAACGTAACTTTCAACGCTTCGGAAAACTCAAGGTAACCACCCTGTTGCTTTCTTAACTGCAAACCGCCCAATACACAAATAATGATGGGAAAGCACCAGCCCAGGTAAGCAACTGGTCCCATGAACGCCTTTACTCCACCCAAATACAACGCTACGGTGAAAAGAATGGCAACACCGGCATTCAGAAGTCCGTACAGAACCCCTATATTTTTTTTAGAGGATTCGAGTGTCATATCATTAATATTAATTTAGAAATAAGGTTTGTTTATTAACTATACCTTTTACCCGGCCCTGTAAGGTTTTGCCGGTAAAGGCAGAATTTTTTGATTTGGAAAGAAATGTAGTGGCTGTAATATTTACCGCGGTACCGGGCTCAAAAATCGTGATGCAGGCAGGTGCATCTTTCTGAATCGACGTAGCGGGCAATCCGAATATTTTCCGGGGGTTAGTACTTACGAGTTCAATCCAGCGGCTTTCACTCAATGCCGGCAATGCAGTTTTAATAGCGGCATATGTTGTTTCAAGACCGGTCATACCATATTTGGCATATTCAAATTCCAGCACCTTGCTGTCGTATTCATGTGGAAGATGGTGAGATGCGATACAGTCGATAGTGCCGTCCAGTACAGCCTGTCTTAATATTTCCACATCGCTTTTTGTGCGCAATGGCGGATATACTTTCAGATTGGTATCGTATTGCATCAGATCCTCATCGCTAAAAAACAGGTGATAGGGGGTTACAGAACAGGTTACGGCTAAGCCGCTTTCTTTGGCCCTGCGAATGTATTCGAGCGATTTGGGAGAAGTAACACCGGTAAAATGAAGTTTTGATCCGGCATAGCGAACCAGTTTAATATCTCTGGCTACCAGCAGTTCCTCAGCTATCATCGGTTTACCGGGTAAACCCAAACGCGTAGAAACGATCCCTTCGTGCATAAGGCCATTGGCGCCTACGCTTTTGTCGTCGGGGATCTGTATGATGGTGCCTTCAAAGGCTTTTACATATTGCAATGCTTTAAGCAGAATACCGGCCGATTGTATGGGATTCAATCCGTCGCTGAAGGCAACAGCGCCGCTGGAGCGCATATCGTACATTTCGGCGAGGTCTTTTCCTTCGGTGCCTTTTGAAATGGCGCCGATGGGATGAATGGTTACCGGCAGGGCTTTTGATTTCTGACTGATATATTCTGCCTGCGATTTGGTATCAACAACCGGTTTGGTATTGGGAATTACAAATACATCGGTATATCCGCCGGCGGCCGCTGCCCGGGAACCCGTTTCAAGGGTTTCCTTATATTCATAACCGGGGTCGGCGAAATGGGCAAATACATCCACCCAGCCGGGTGATAAATGTAACTGATTGCCTGTGATAACTTTATCAGCTTCAGCGGAAATAGCAGGTTGAATATCACGGATAATCCCTGATTCAATAAGGATATCCTGTTTTGTGCCGTTAAAAGGGGATGCCGGGTCTGTGATCGTACCCTGTTGTATTAGAATCTTCATTCTCAAAAAGTTGAGCGAAGATAAGGTTTTTTAATGCAGAACGCTTACCGCGAAACGCAGAGCGCAAAATGCATAATTCCAATGCATTAAACCTTAAGCATTGGGCGTTTCGCAGTAAGCGTTAAGCCTTAATTCACGACATGAACAGGCTGATTATTTAAAAATGATTGAATATTTTCGGCAGTAGTATTCATGACGCGTAACCGGGCCTCTTTACTGCGCAACGCTTAATGCATTAGGCATTTTGCGTTACGCATTAAGCGCTATCTTCGTTCTATGGCTGAATATATTATTTATGTAGGGCAGATTGAAGAATTTCAGATGCTGAATGACAGACAGGCGCTGGATGCTATTTTCAGAAAAGCGCAAAGTGCAGTAGTAGGAGGGGAAGTAGTGGCGCTGGTGCGCAAAACTTCATCAGGACAGGAATACAGGTTTGAAGAAATATCTACACTGGAAGATTTGAACGAGTATAAAAAGAATGTATATAAGTATGTGAGGGAGGAGTAGGATGCATGCAAATATTAATGCATTAAATGCCAATCAATCTTAATCCTCTTACATCGAAACCAGTTATTTTTATCCCGCAAAATAACTTAACCACCATACTGCCATTACCGTATTATGATTGCTTTGCGAAAAATAACGCTGGTTGCTATTACTGTTCTTATTTCGTTGGTCATACGGGCTGCAAACAATACCGGAAACCCCGGTAGTACCGATATAACAACGCGACTCGGAGCCACCCATATTGCAGCTATTACCAAAGACACCGTTGTAATTGTTACCGGAAGCACTTACCGCTATACCGTTGATACGCCCGAAGACCAGGGACTGGTTTCCACAAAAACCAATGTAAAAGATCTGCTGCAACAAATTACTTCTGCAGATGGCTCTGATCAGCAACGCCGTATTACCGATAAAGACGGAAACACAAAAACAGACGGAGATATTATTTCAGGTGATCACCTGGTGGTTACCGCACAGAATGGCAAAACAACTAAAACATATCAACTGGTTGTGCGGCCCATGGCATTAAGGGGCACATTTGGACTGGAACACGGAAGAAGAGCTACTGGTACAGAAAAAGATCTAACAGTGTATTTTACCGCCGGTCAACGCAGTCCGGATGCCACCATTACCATATACCTGCCTGCTGGCATTAATGTTACTATGGATAATACCACAGTAAACATTATTGGCAGGGGAGACGTATTATTGAAAGATCTGTCAACGCAATCTATAGGCAGAACAGGCACTAAATATTCTTATTCAAGGGTAGGAGATGTTGCCATAACAAAAACGCCGGATGGCGGTTCTATACTCACCTTTAGCCATCTTGACCTTCGGCCTGCCAATGGCCCCGACCTTAAAATGGTAATAGGAAAAGTGCGTTTGGCAAAAGCCGGTGAGTACCTCATCAGAGCAACCTATACAACGGCTCAACCCGAAGTGTTAACCAGCCCAGGCACCGAATTTGAAAAAGTATGGCTTACAATTACGCCTACGATATCAGATTTTGAAAGAATTCCGGAAAAGGAATTGCAATACAAAGAATCAGCTACTACTTATACCACAGCGCGCTTTACTTGGAGCGCTGCAGGTACAGAACCCGTTTATATCTTACAGTCTGCCGATGATGGTAAAAGCTGGCAACCTTCAAAATCAGTGATCGATCCCAAGACCTCCATAGCTACTGTTACCGGCTTACAACCCGATAAACTATATAAATTCAGACTATTGGTTAAAGAAGGAGAACATAAAGGCTATTCGAACAATGCTTATTTCTATTCAGGAAAGATGGATATTAAAAGCCTTGATGCTTATGGAGTAACAGGCGACAGCACACAGGATTGTACGGAAGGTATTAATAATGCCATCGGATATATCAGCAGACTGGGTGGCGGCACGCTGCTTTTTAGTAAAGGCATTTACTCAGTACGTACCATTCATTTAAAAAGCAACGTATATCTCTATATAGATAAAGACGCCACCATCAAAGCGCTTAAAGGCGCTGATGCTCCTGAAACGACCTGGTTCAGCGATAAAAAATATCGTTCAGGATTATCACCCACCGATATGGGGCCGTATGCCGATCCTGAAAATTATCTTACCAAACAGGATGTAGGGCATCACTATTTCAGGAACAGTATGTTTTTTGGTGAAAGACTCGATAATATTAAGATAATCGGCAACGGGCACATTACCGGTAATGGCAATATAGTTACCGGCGACGGAGTAATGAACAATGCACCGGATAACCGGGCCGATAAAATGTTCACGTTTAAATTATGCACCAATCTTGAAATAGGAGGCGTTTCCCGGCCGGAAGACCTTTGGTATGATGCCAATAAAGATGAACCATATTATATAAATAAAGACGGCTCAAAAGATTTCAATACCGGTAACATGCTGCGTATCGATCGTACCGGTCATTTTGCATTGCTGGCAACAGGCACCGACGATATCAATGTGCATGACACGTATTTTTCATGGGGCAGCACATCCAATGTTCGTGATATCTATGATTTCATGGCCTGCAACCATGTTACCGTCACCAATATTTATTCAAAGGTCAGCTCAGATGATATTGTTAAACCTGGTTCTGATTGCTCATTAGGATTTACACGTCCTGCACACGATTACAAAGTGCGCAATATAATAGGAGATACCAACTGCAACCTGTTTCAGATCGGTTCAGAAACAGCGGATGATATCATGGATATTTGCGTAGATAACATCTATGTGCTCGGCGCGAATAAAGCAGGATTTTCCATTTCCACCAACGACGGAGGATCTATAAAGAATATACATCTGAACTGCGGACATACAGGCCCCATACATTCCCGCTCGAAAATGTACCGCACCTACGCACCCTTCTTTATTTCGATCTCAAACCGTGGCCGCGTTATCGGTGCAGAAGCAGGGAAGTATGCATTTACCGAAAATGGTGAAAACCACAATGAACTGCTGATCAAAAATGTAAACATTGGTCAGGTAGAAGATATTACACTCAATGGAACAGATGTGTATGAAGTATATGCCGGAAGTTCATTCAATGGTAAAAGATGGGCGCCCTACGATGGCAAACAACGAAGGGCAACACCCATTGTTGCAGGTTACAGTTTACCGGCTTCACAAAATGTAACCGGTGGTTTAAATTTTACCCTGCCCAATGGCAAACATACCGGCTATATCAAAAACATTACATTCAATGATGTACAGGTGCTGGTAAAAGGCGGTAACGAATTATCCGACACAGCAGCTTCACCGGCTGAACTGGGCGTTGGTCAGTATAATGCTGCCAATCTTAAACTGGAACCATCATACGGGCTCTGGGCACGCCATGTAAACGGACTAACCATAAAAGAAAGCTCTTTCAATTATGAAAAGCGCGACAGCCGGTATGCCCTTTTTCTGGATGATGTGATCGGAGCGCAGATCTCTTCTGTAAAAATGGTTCGCCCGAAAGATAATAACTACGTAATAAAGCTAAAAAACTCCTCAAACGTTCATATTGACAATGTTGCTTACTACAACGACCAATGGAATAATGCTCCTACTCAATTATCGAGCATTGTTCAGTCGTCTGATAGCAGCAATGCCGGTTTTCCCGATAAAGCAGCTAAATAATATAATAAGATAAAGCATACGCTATACTATACTCCCGACCGGGACAGTTCTGCCATTTTTGCATTCAGTGGCCCTATTTTTGCATAATTAACAGTCATTTACGTTTATTTGTAGCATATTAAATTTTAATATTGCATTTTTTATTATAATATCTTTTCACTTAAAACTGATTCATGTTTATTGAAGTTGTAGAACAGGAACTCAAAAAGATAGAAGAACACATTACTGATTCCACCCCCCAAAATGAGGTATTAAAAGGTTTGCGCAATCTCGGGTTGGATGATTTTGGTTTACTGTTGCTCTCCATGCCTGCCTCAGCTTATCCCAGGATCTCGAATTTACTGCCCCGCATGGCTGATGATGAAGTTCAAAAAAACTGGACGGGTAATTATGGCGGTGCATTACTTATGCAATCCCTCGACTTTGTTCGTTCTGTTTCTTATAATTTTTGCAAATACACAGGCGAAACACTGGAAAATAAAACAATATTAGACTTCGGTTGCGGATACGGCCGTATTGCGCGTTTAATGTACTATTTTACAAATCCTGATAATTTCTACGGTGTAGATCCCTGGGATAAATCAATAGAAATTTGTCATGCAGATGGATTGACAAAGAATTTTTATCAGTCAGAGTATCTGCCCAAACAACTTCCTACCGGAGATAAGAAGTTTTCACTTATTTATGCCTTCTCGGTATACACCCACTTATCTGAAAAAGCCACAAGGATATCTTTACATACCTTGCTTCAACATTTAGAGCCCAACGGATTACTGGTAATTACCATTCGCCCGGTTGAATATTGGTTTGTTGATACCAACAGCCGTTCTGCTGAAGAAAAAGAACAACTTATTTCACTGCATAGAAAAAACGGGTTTTCATTTTTACCCCACCAAAGAGAGGCGGTTGATGGAGACGTGACTTACGGCGATACTTCCATGACGCTGGACTGGCTGCAGAATCTTTTACCTGAAGCAAAAATCGTTGGAACTGACAGATCGCTGGCTGATCCCTACCAGATCTATGTATTTATTCGTAAGAAGTAGTCTATCATAACATATATAGCATATGGAAAACAATTATCCCTACACAACAAAGCTGGATGTCAAGTTCAACTATCTTGAACTGATAGATGTTCCTAAAATGGTAAGGGAGTGCCAGGATAAGTGGTTTAATCAAACGCTTACCAAAGTAAACGATAGTGTGGTTCGAATTGGTATAGTAGAAGGAGAGTATCACTGGCATAAACACGATAATGACGACGAATTCTTTTTTGTGCTGGAAGGACAACTGATGATAGACCTGGAAGATAAAACAATTGCCTTAAATCCCTGGGAAGGCTTCACTATTCCCAAAGGCGTTGTTCACCGGACCAGGGCGCCCCAAAAAACGGTCATGCTAATGGTTGAAACAAGCGATATACAACCCACAGGAGATTAGAAATGAGAAATGTGAAATGAGAAATTTAAAAGGCAGTTCAGCGTACTACTTTCTCATTTCACATTTTTAATTTTTCATTTCTCATTTCTTTAGGGTTATTCCTGCAACGTAGTAGATCCATCCCCTTCAATGGCTGTGATGGGCGCCGTTTTATCAATTATAAAACTGTTCTGACTTCTGTTTTTCATCCATCTTCCCAATGTAGGATTATATACACCACCTAACTGGTTAAAATATCCCAGATCAGAGGTGTTATAAGTAAAGCTCAGGGTATTGGAGCCGCTTCTGTAAAATGGCTGACTTTCGAGGGTGATCGGGTTCTTTATATCATAATAATCGTTGTTTGGAATACGATAACCCTGTGCAGGCGGCCCCGCTGTATACAGGTTGCCTGAACCGCCTATGAAAATAGCATCAACCGGTGTTGAGTTTACGTTTACCAGCGTGTCTTTAAATATGGCCATCCCAAACGCATTACCACTGTTTGCCAATAAACCTCCGTTCTTAGTGCCGAAACCATCTCCGTTATTAGCGCTATAATCAAGGTTCCTTATCCAGTTTGAAGAAGATATGTCGGTTGATGCCGATCCATTGATCAGTTTATATTTGCCGCCAACATAAAAGAAGGTCCCTTTTTTGGCGGTGCCTTTGGTAAGATTGAATTTAAAGGTGCGTAAATCGCCGGTAGCCCATCCTTTGGAGGGATAACCTGTAGGCGTTGAGGTGCCGGCATTATTGGTAGTTACAACGGCATAAGGGGTAACAGCAAAGTCAATATCCTGCGTAGCCATGAACTGTATATATTCATAGTTAACATCAGATCCTTTTACATCGCTCATAAAACCGGTGATAATAGCCGGCGCAACAGTGATGGTAGAGCTCAGTACTACTACATCACTGGCGGTACGAATACGAAACTGCGGTCCCGTTTGGCTGGTTTTAACAGGCGTATTGAAAACAATACCATAATAGTTTGCCAGAAAAGCGAGTGAACCATTTGCAAAAGCGGCCTTGTCTTCGGTATGCAGCGTAATATTGCTAAAACCATCATTCAGCACTTTATCTCCCAACAGCACATCTCCGGCGGCAGGCAATGGATTAAACCCCGCTTTAACAATTACGCCTAAAGTACTTTCGTAATTATCAGGATTGGCCAATATAGCACTGGTAGTAATACGGTTAACCGGTATGGAATTGCCCGATGAAACTTTTTGAATAGTACTGGCATCGATGCCTGTCATTTCAAGAATACCATCTACTTTGGTAAGTACGGCGCCTTCAACATTTATGACCACAGAATCTCCCGGATGATAATTAGCAGCCTGATCGCCTATAGGTATTGAAATACCTCTCAATCCCTGACGGCGCGAATCCTGTATTATCAGTAAACCGGCAGGCAGATTATTACCCGAATGATCCGAAACAACTACACCCGAAATAGTAGTGGAACCAAACATGTTGGATTTCGACAGCGTTACATCTTCGCCCTTATATATATTGCGTATGTCGTATAATGATATATACGGACTAATAGTACCACCGGGATAATTATCTTTTTTACAACCCCATAATATCAACAGGGAGCATATAAAAACAAAGCTTATGATAATCTTTTGCATTGATTTCAATTTTTTATCTGAACCAATTTACTTTACGGTTTTTGCCACCATACCTGTGTTGAAATTTCATCAGGGCCCTGCTCTGCTACAGCCAGTTTATAATTTGTAGGGTTGGTAGATTGTACATATACAGGATACGTCATTCTTGCAGGCATTATTCCATTGTTTTTTAATCCTGTTCCCTTAGGCAATACAGGATGACCTGTACGGCGATATTCAAACCATTGCTCCAGATCGGCCAAAAACAGCGCATAATATTTCTGCATATGGATTTTTTCCATCTTCTGATCAAACGTTTCCGTATCGTCCCATTGATTATCGGCTGCAATAAGCCAGTCGGTAACACTGCCCGACCAGTTGGGCAACCATAATTTAATTCTGTTTAAAGTGCCGTCATTATAAAAGGTTTCGGGCGACCCATTGATCCATCCTTTTAAAGCGGCTTCGGCCATTATAAATTTTACCTCAGCATAATTCATTATCATGCCGGTTAATGGCTCTGTCATTAAATTAGGATTGGTGGTGGTAGAATAGAAATAAGATTTCTTTACAGGGTTATCGCCGGGTGCATAACCGCTGGGCACTCCCTGAAAAGATCCCTGATAAGTAGCAATACGCCACCTGCATATACCGTTTGAACCTAATGATATATCAATACATGGATCGTTCCATGTTACCAGATGATCAATAAAAAAGCTGGCAACACCGGGTGTTCTGAAATCCTGTTCCCTTACGCCGGTAACAAACGGCGAAATGTAAGGCGCAGTACCGGTCCATCTTAAAATGGCCGATTCGTCATTATTGCTTATTATCGGATAGCCGGCAGGATTACCATCTATTATTTCTTTAATTTTTGCAATACAGTTTTGCGATACTTCGCTTTTGCCTGAAATACGCAGCAGCAATCTGAGGTAAAGCGAATTGCCAAACTTACGCCAGCGGGATACATCGCCGTTATAAATCGGATCACTATAGTCAACGATTGACTGCCCGGCACTGAGCAGCGTATTGGCTTCTTCCAACTGCTTAAAAATATCCAGGTAAATATCTTTCTGCTTATCAAAATCCGGTTCAAAAATAACCTGGTCCTTTGCATGGTTTGATTCAAAATAGGGGATATCCCCATAAGTGTCTGTCAGCATGGAGTAGATCCACGACTGGAGAATTAAAGAGATCCCCATGTACGACTTGTTATACAAAGGATCGCCTTCTTTACTGGATATGGTATAAACGTCTTTGATATTGCTAAGCTCAGAATACCAGCCGTTGTAGAGATAGTCGGCCCAGGTAGCGCGATAATCGTACCTGAACACTTTTCCATCTCCGTCGCCCAGGTCAACTGTAACCTGCATCAACTCATTATTGAAGCTACGGTTGCGCAGCATATTAAATGATAACACGTTTACCAACGCCGGAGGTAAAAGCTGTTCGGGTGCTGCAACAGGTGTAGCATTCGGATTGTTATTGATATCGTCAAAATTCTTTGAACACGACGAAAACACTGTACCGAACAGAACGGCTATTATAATTTTATTGACAAGTTTCTTTTTCATTTTTTCAGAATTAAAATCCAACAACCAGATTACATCCAAGTGTGCGGGTAGAAGGGAACTGACCAATTTCAAATCCCTGTACAATATCGGTCCCGTTCAATGTTCCAAACTCAGGATCGAACATGGGCCATTTCGACCATATAAACAGGTTACGTCCGTATACGCCGAATGTGGCGCGCTGCATATGTAATTTTTTGGTAAGCTTTGGCCCCAGGGTGTAATCCAACCGTGCTTCCCTGAACTTGATAAAGTCGGTGCGGAAGGTGCTTCCCTCTGCATTATCCTGTCCGAAATGTGAACGGTAATACTCATCGATATTGGTAGCGATCACATCATTTTTCCGGTATTTACCATCAACATCCTGTACTACGCCATTACCAATGATACCGCTATATCTCCCGGGAAGTGTTTTGGTAAGTTTTCCCTGTTCTGACAATTTATAATGCATCAGCGAGTGGGCAACACCGCCATATTGCGCATCGAACAATATGCTCAGGCGAAATTGTTTATAAGCAAAATCATTGCTCCATCCCAGTTTCCATTTAGGGATGGTATTACCCAGATATTTTACATCATCAGTCAGTAAAGCAACACCTGTTTTGGAATCATATACCACCTGACCGTCGGGTGAGCGTTGATAGCCTCTTCCATATAGATCACCCATGCTGCCGCCTACTTTAGCTACGATCTGACCGCCGCCAACAGGACCAGTAAAAAGGACCACCGAACTATCGGCGAGTTCTTTTATTTTATTTGTGTTGCTGGAGAAAACAATGTTGGTGCTCCACCTGAAACCTTTCTGTGAAGTAAACGGTGTACCATTTAAGGCAAGTTCTATTCCCTGATTATCTACACGACCAGCGTTAATGATCGCAAACGTATTTCCTGCCGACTGATCAATAACACGTTTTAAGATCTGATCGCGGGTAGTACTGGTATATAATGCAAGGTCAATACCCACCCGGTTCTTAAACATCTTTGCATTTATCCCCGCCTCATATGTTACTGTACTGAGTGGTTTAAGATTGGGATTAGTTAAGATATCAGGATTTTGCAAACCGTTGATATAAGCGCCACCTGCGGTAACATAACCATAGGTGGTGAGGTAAGGTGTGGTTTGGGCGCTACCTACTTCTGATGCTGAAAACCGCAGCTTCGCAAAATTGATCTCCTTAGGTAGTTTAAACCGATCTGATAAAACAAAGCTAAGGTTGGCAGAAGGATAAAAGAAACCGGTATGTCCAGTGCGACTGTAAGTAGCCAGCACACTGTTCCAGTCCTGCCGCCCTGTTAAATCGAGGAATAAATAGTTTTTATAAGCGGCGGTAGCCAATCCATACAAACTGTTTATAGCGTACCTGCTTTTATAGGGATAATAGATCAATGGACCTGCAGCATTGTCAAAAGAATATACACCAGGTTCAAGCAGTGAATCTGCGCGGGTTTCACGTCTGGTATATCTGTTTTTCAAACCGCTGCCACCGACTGTAACCGAGAAATCAAAATTGCTGTTTACCTGTTTTGCATAGCGCAACAAAAAGTCAAGGCTCGATTCCTGTGAATACAATCTTTGTGTGCGGTAGCTACCTTTGGGGAACTTTGTACCGGCATCATACGGGCGTTCCTGCGCCCGGTGTTCATCACTTAAATCAAGAGAACCTCTTAACTGCAGACTTAGCTCTTTGGTGAAATTATAGCTTGCCTGCACGTTTCCGGTTGCACCGTTTCTGTCGGAACTATTAATAAACTGATAGGCAACGGCATAGGGATTTTCAGGGTAGGTGCTATAGGGATAGAATATTTTCTTTTCTTCCTGTCCGTTCACCCAATAATTTTTTAGCCAGTTAGCATCGGCGTTTGGCTGCCAGAATATAAACCAGTACATGATTGACTGGTTACCATAACCGGCTCCCGGAAGGTTATCGCTCCATTTATCGGTGTAATTGACCTTTGCACTGATCTGTAGTTTGTCAGTCACTTTTGAATTTACCGAAAGCGATACCGTATTTCGTTTATAACCGGTGTTGGGAACGATCCAGTTGTTCAGCACATTGGTGAATGATAAACGCGCTGTTGTCTTTTCGTTACCGCCGTCAACACTTAAACTATTGGTGAGGGTATTTCCTACATTAAAAAACTTGCGTACGCTGTTTTTGTAGGGAACCCATGGTGTTCTTACCGTACTCACTTTCTGCGAATCGGGGTCAAGCTGGTAAAAACTTTGTCCGTCGAAACGCGGGCCATAGGCAGAACTGGTACCCGAAGTGCTGGCGCCATCGGCAGTAGTACCGTAGGAATAATAACTGGCGCCTGCAAGACCTTGTCCGTATTCATATTGCAGATCGGGCCAGCGGTTAGGTTGTTCTAACGAAGCATTGGAATTAAAAGTAACACCCAGTTTTTTTAATTTCTTCCGACGGCCCGATTTAGTTGTGATGATAATAGCGCCGTTGGCAGCACGCTGACCGTATAAGGCGGCAGCACCTGGTCCTTTTAAAACAGTAACCGATTCAATATCTTCAGGGTTAATGTCGTTCAAACCACTTCCATAATCTGCCGGCATATTATCGCTGCCTGTACCATAAACATTTTCACCACCAATAGCGGTTCTGCGACCGCTTCCCTGATTGATCACTACGCCATCGACTACGATCAGCGCTTCATTATCGCCGGTTAGATTGTTCTCACCACGAAGAATAATTTTATTGGTTCCTGTAGGACCGCTGTTTGATCTCACCAGATTCAAACCTGCCACTTTACCAGAGAGGGCGTCTGTCCAGTTTGATGCCATTGCATCTGTCAGTTGATCGCCATTAACAGTAGTGGTAGCATAACCCAATGCTTTTTCAGATCGTTTAATACCCAAAGCAGTAACCACAACATTCTGCATCTGTTGTTCATCTTTTATAAGTTCAATGCCAACCACCTGTTGTGTGCCTGCGGAAAACTTTTTCTTAACGGGCAGATAGCCAACGGCGGAAATTTCAAGTACACCGTCCTGTAAAGGAATGGTTTTACTGAAGTTTCCTTTGTCATCGGCTACGGCGATCATCATTTTTTGTCCGTCCTGTTTTATGATTACCGAAGCACTGGCAACGGGAGCATTGCCTTCTTTTACATTACCATGCAAAACCATGGTTTCAATCCGCTTCCCCGGAGTTGCTGATTTTTTAATTATCCAGCTATTACCTGTTGCAACTGCTGTAAAGTTGCCGGGTTCCAGCACTTTGTTCAGTAATTCGCCCACACTACTGGCCTCGTAAGAAGCAGCGGGTACTTTAACACCAGCCAGTTCTTCACTTGCATAGGCAAGCTGTACTTTAAACTGGCGGCCAAAATCCTCTGCTATTTTTGCCAGGTTGCCTGCCGCATGCCTGAAGTGCAGGCCTGCGGTTTGCGCGTGCAGGTGGGTGATACCTGCAGTAAGCAACAGCAGCACTGCCATAATGGTCGTTCTTACTTTTGGGTTTTGCATATATTCATTTCATTATGAACAATAGGTTAGCCATTCCGCTTTTCAGCAGAACAGTATAATGATATTGATAAGGAATAATCAGAGGTGATGACCTTTACAGGTCAGGTCGGATATTGGATAAGCAACAATCTGTCAGCAGTATCTAATGTATATGATAGCCCGTCAGTGAATTCAGCACAGTTAAATTATCTTTCAGCGGTATCGACAGGTCCCACGTAAGGGTCACTTCCAGTTTGCTGTTGATATGCCCACGCGATAGCTTTACCCGGTAATACATTTCTACACGGTTCAGCAATTCTTCTATAGTAATATTTTGTAAGCGGATCTGTTGCTGCAACCACCAGTCAGCGGCAGCGGAATCAACCTTCTGAATAACACCGGTTATGGCTCCTGTTGTATTTACCTGCTGACCTGCTGTTAAAAAACGGCGGCCACCGGGATTATCGAGTGCCACTTTTCCTTCCTTTACGGTTAATTGCAGATCTACAGAATCGAGTTTATGAATGGTAAACGCTGTTCCTACCACAGTAACCTGTTGTCCGTTCACGCCAATTGAAAAGGGATGTTGTGCATCTTTGGCTACGCTGAAGAAAACGGTTCCGCTGGTAAGCAGGATA
>Ga0105239_10002431_pt1 | contig 23724 bp, 17 predicted proteins | sample KBSC44metaG_FD_92761 | JGI IMG/M metagenome (GOLD analysis project Ga0105239, IMG submission 92761) | Corn rhizosphere microbial communities from Kellogg Biological Station, Michigan, USA - KBS C4-4 metaG | ecosystem: Host-associated > Plants > Roots > Rhizosphere > Soil | place: Michigan, USA...
GACGAGCAGGCCGACGTATATGTCATAAACACCTGCTCTGTCACGGACAATGCGGATAAGGAATGCCGTCACCTGGTACGTCGAATCCAACGCCGCAACCCCGAAAGCCTGGTAGTGATCACGGGTTGTTACGCCCAGCTCAAGCCGGAAGCTATCGCCGACATTCCCGGTGTCGACCTGGTACTGGGCGCCGCGGAAAAATTCAATATTGCACAGCATCTGAAAGAGCTTTCCAAAGGCGATCCAGCCCGGATCTGCAGCTGTGACATCGAAGAGGTCACAGATTTTCACCCTTCATTCTCCCTGAATGACAGGACCCGCACTTTTCTGAAAGTACAGGATGGATGTGACTATAATTGTTCCTTCTGCACCATCCCCATGGCAAGAGGCAAAAGCCGCAGCGATACCATTACCCGGACGGTGGAAAATGTCCGGCAGCTGGCCGCAGCAGGCAATACCCGGGAGATCGTCCTTACGGGTGTCAATCTGGGAGATTTTGGTCAGGCAGGAGAGAATTTCTTTGGCCTGATGCAAGAGCTCGACACCATCGACGGAATAGACCGCTACCGCATATCTTCCATCGAACCCAATCTGCTCAGTCCCGAAATGATAGAATGGGTAGCAGGCAGCCTGAAATTCATGCCGCACTTCCACATACCGCTCCAAAGCGGCAGCGACCGCATTCTGGGATTGATGCGCCGCCGGTACAAAAGAGACCTGTATGCTTCGAGGGTGCAGCTGATCAAAAGCCTGATGCCCCATTGCGCTATAGGCGTGGATGTTATTGTAGGATTTCCCGGCGAGACGGAAGATCATTTTAAGGAAACATTCGAATTCCTGCACCAAATAGATATCTCCTACCTTCATGTCTTCACTTACTCCGAAAGGGATAATACAAAAGCGCTGGAGATCAGGCCCGTGGTGCCGATGGAGGTCCGTTACCAGCGAAATAAGATCTTACGCAACCTGTCCTGGCAGAAAATGCAATACTTTATCCGTCAGCACGAAGGCCAAACCCGCAAGGTCCTGCTGGAAGGACACGTAAAAACACCTATGATGGAAGGTTATACCGACAACTACATCAAGGTGACGACACCCTACCGGGCAGAGTGGGTTAATAAGGTGATTGACTGGAAACTATGATCAGGCAACCGCTGCACGAAATGAGCCGTATGATATAATATCAAATTGTCCCGGACAATCCACCTCCGCAGGGGACAGAACAGCATCCTGTGAACATTGTAGCTGATGATTTGTTAACATCAAGTAAGCAACATGCGAAAATTCCAGGTTACCATACAATTCGAAATGAACGATGAGTTCGCCTCTCTTGTCCCCCCCCACAGAACGTATATAAACCGTTTGATCGAGCAGGGGATCATCGACCACTACGTTGTGACGATGGAAACACAGAGAGTATGGATCACTTTCTCCGCCGATGATAAAGCCGCGGTCGAAAAATACCTTTCGAAATCTCCTCTTTATAAGTTCTGGACGTACGAGATCGACGAGCTGTTCGTAGTCGATGGATTGCATTACCGGCTGCCGGTGGTCCAGCTGAACTGATCCTCAGTAGAGAAGCATATACTTATACAAGGCGGGGAATTCTCTCAGCAGCCCAACAAGATCGTTGGCATAAAACACGTCGGAAGAGGCGCTGTGTACATGCTGCATACCCAGTTTCCGGAAGATATATTTGCATCGTGTGATATGGTAGAAAGTGCTGACCACGATCACGGACTGACAATGGAGCGATTCATTTACCTTCTTGAAGTCCACCGCCGTCAGGTAGGTATTTTCTCCGTCATTGTCTTCGATGATACGGTCTGCGGGTACCCCCTGCTGTATCAGATATCTTTTCATCGCCATGCCTTCCGGCACTTTCCCAGCCTTCATTCCCTTTCCGCCGCTGACCATGATCCGTCGTACACGCCCCTGCCTGTATAGCAGCAAGGCCTTGTCCACCCTGCCCTCGAGTACAGGTGAGAGCGAGCTGTCCGCATCCACCTTGTTTCCGAGCACGACGGCAATATCGGCGCTGCCCTTATAGTCGGACACACCGTCAATCGTAACATAAATAAGATGAATAACTATCCACAGGACAACAATCCCAAATAGTCGACGGATTAATTTCCGGAAAACGGACCTCTGGGGAAATGTAGCCCGTTTTCCGGAAAGGGACCTTCGTCGGAGCTGCTTCGACACGCTCCTCCTTGGTCGTGACCTTTCGGTCATATCTTGTCCTTCGGACAACGAGCCTCCGGCCCGTTCTATGTTTTTCTTTTTTGTGCCCATGCCGGCTTTTGCTTCAGTAGTTTTTTATAAATAGGACAGCTCTCTATATGCGCCCCGGGAAGATAGCCGCTGCTCATCAGGAACTCTCCGACAATCTCTCCCCCGGTGAATCGGAATGTCTTTTTGAACAGCTTCACCCACTCTTCCTTTGTCAGGGGATGATGCTTGTCCAGCCAGCTCTTAAAGGAACCATATTCCTTTTGTAACGCTTGTATTCTTTTGGCATTGTCAATGGTGGCCTCTATTTTTAGCCGATTGCGTATGATACCCGCGTCCTGCATCAGCCGGTCTTTCTGCTTCTGCCCATAACGCGCTACCTTGTCGATGTCAAAGTCGTCGAAGGCCTTGAAAAAATTATCCTTTTTATTCAGGATGGTCGTCCACGACAGTCCGGCCTGGTTTATCTCCAGGATCAGACGGGCGAACAGATGGTTATCATCGTGTATAGGGAAGCCATATTCCTTGTCGTGATAATGAACATGTACATTATCCTTTTCCATTCTTTCGACGGCTTCACAATAGCTGCGGGGCTTTTCCATAATACTCAAATAATTGCAATCAAATTTAACAGGCAAATACCATACTTTTACGGATAGGGGGAAATAAAAATGATAAAGAAGAATTTTTGGCTATTCTCGTTGGGATTGATCAGCTCTACTATCATCGGCTATGCTCAAAAACCCGCAGGCCTGCCCGAAGATCCAGTGGCGCGGGGCTATGATCCGCAGGCCTTATTCGCACCGGGGTTTTACAGCGGCCACAGCAAACCCTACCATGGGGCTAATGGCGCCCCGGCGGTCAACTACTGGCAGAACAGGGCAGACTATATATTACAGGCCAGCCTGGATACGGTCGCCAACGTCCTGACGGGTGAAGAAACGATCGTCTATACCAATAACAGTCCCGACAGCCTGCGTTCCCTCTGGCTGCAGATGGATCAGAATACCTATCGCGCGGATGCCCGCAGCAATTTTTATACGGACGGCGCCAGCTTCCAGCATACGGATGGCTATATATTGGGGTCTGTAAAGGTCGAGCAGGGCGGGATCACTACTACTGCCGACTACATCGTTACGGACACCCGTCTGCAGATACGTCTGAAAAAAGCGCTGCCCTCCGGTGGCGGTAAGATCAGGATACATATCAGCTATCATTATACGGTGCCGGGCGATTTTGGCAATCGTACGGATTATACCACGACTGCCAACGGCAAGATCTATGAGATCGCCCAGTGGTACCCACGTATGTGTGTATACGATGACACTCAGGGATGGAATACCCTGCCTTTCCTGGGCAGCGGCGAGTTCTATTGCGAATACGGCGACTTCGATTACAAGGTCACCTTGCCCTGGAATATGATCGTTGCCGGCTCCGGTGAATTGCAAAATCCACAGGAAACGCTCACCGCAAAAGAGCTGGCTCGTCTGACAGCCGCCAAAGGCAGTGACAAGACGGTGATGATCCATGGGCCCGGGGATATCAATGATCCTGTCAGCCGGCCGGCACAAAAAGGCACGCTCACCTGGCATTTTAAGATGTATAATACCCGGGATGTGGCTTTTGGCGCATCGCACGCGTATATCTGGGACGCTGCCCGTGTGAACCTGCCGGGTGGTAAAAAGTCGCTGGCCATGTCCGTCTATCCCATAGAGAGCGCCAGTGAGAAGGCATGGGGACGGGCGACGGAATATCTCAAGGCATCGATGGAATACTTCTCGCAAATGTGGTATGTCTACCCATACGCCGTGGCCATCAACGAAGCGGGTATTGCGGGTGGAATGGAATATCCCGGGATCGTCTTCGACGGGATCACCGACAAAGGCAGTGAGCTTTATTGGGTGACGGCCCATGAGATCGGTCATAACTGGTTCCCCATGATCGTCGGCTCCGACGAGCGGCAGTATGCCTGGATGGATGAAGGCTTCAACACATTTATCGATATCTATGCTTCGGATGCTTTCAACAAGGGTGAATACGCTCCCAAACGGGACGGAGAATACGCTCCCGGCGGCGGCAATCCCGTAGAAGAGATCGTCCCTTTGTTAAAGGATCCTGCGGCGCCTTCAATGATGACCCGCGCTGATGGCATCCCGGAGAAATACCGTCACCCGATGACCTATTTCAAACCTGCATTGGGGCTGGTGCTTCTGCGCGAGGTGATCCTGGGGAAAGAGCGGTTCGACTACGCCTTCCGCGAGTACATCCGCCGCTGGGCCTATCGTCATCCCACGCCTTATGATTTCTTCCGCACCATGGACAACGAGGCCGGCGAAGACCTCTGCTGGTTCTGGCGGGAATGGTTCTTCCAGAATGGCGGGCTGGATCAGGCCGTACAGGGTGTTACGTACACGGATAATGATCCGGCAAAAGGCGTGCAGATCACGCTCACCAACCTCGATAAAATGGTCATGCCCGCCGCGCTAGAGCTGGTATGGAAGGATGGCAGCAAGCAGCGTATTGCACTGCCCGTGGAGACCTGGATGCAATCCGGTACACATGTAGTAGGGCTGCCGCCCCTCGCAGGCAGACAGAAGCTGTCCATGGTGACCCTCGACCCGGATAAAGTGCTGCCGGACGTGAATAGAGGCAATAATAGCTGGAAGGGGGAATAAAGTTGTAAGCTCTTATATATGAAACTATATCTTATCCTCCTTGGCTGCTGCCTGTCCTCGGGAGCCCTTTGCCAGAAAAAAGCCCCGTCAGCTTATGTAAAAAATCTGATGGATGACACTGCCCGGCTGAGCCGGCATATTGATTCCCTGCGGCCAAAGGCTGATGCGGCGTTCGATGAATATCAAAAATGGGAGACCCTGCGTAACAAAGCGCAAAAAGCGAGGGACCAGCTGTCCGTGTCGGACTCCCTTCATTACAAACAGCGCCTGGACAGCATCAATAAGGTCCTCACTTTCCGCAACAGGAAGCTAAAAGAAGCCGATGCTCGTCTCACCCCCATTCTAGTGGATATGGACAGCACGATAGGCAAAAAGAACAAGGAGATCGAACGCCTCGCAGATGCGGTCAACCGGCATCAATGATCTATCCTACGCATCCTTAGCCTCCTACAGCCCAGAATTAATTAACCCCCTGCTGCACCGGGATTTATGTTAAAAAAAGTCTCGAAAAAAATTTTTGTAAAAACTTTACAGACCGTATCTTTGCACTCCTTTCAACGGAAGGCCGGAAGGTAAAGGGAGTTTAGCTCAGCTGGTTCAGAGCATCTGCCTTACAAGCAGAGGGTCGGCGGTTCGAACCCGTCAACTCCCACAAAGAAGCCCTGATGGGGCTTTTTTATATAGGGCGCAAACGATTCAACTACATTTGCCGTCCGTACCAGGTGGATCACAAGTCCACACCATCGTCTCCGTAGCTCAGTTGGTAGAGCAGCTGACTCTTAATCAGCGGGTCCACAGTTCGAGCCTGTGCGGGGACACATTTTAAAAGACCCACCAGGTCGGCTAACATTCTAGCCGGCCTTTTTTATACCCGCTAAATAATATAACAAAAATATTGCATTTGTTCTTTAGTTTGCCTAAGTTTAACCTGCTCAACCTACAACCTTTAAACATTATCAATGGATCTTCTTGCGAATATCCTCATCGGGTTGGCTATTCTTATTTTCATAGTCGTAGTCAGATCTGCCATTGTCAATTACTTAAAAGCTAAAAAAGCGCTCCGGCAAAAATTGTTAACTTTTTGGTCTTCCAAGGCGCCTGAACTTACCGCTGCAGTAGGTGACTTCCAAAAACTGCTAACGAGGGAAAATGGTTATTTTTCGAATCACCTTCTTCATGATTGGAAAAACCAATATGAAACCCTCTACAAACGAACCAAAAATGTAGACCATAACAATGCAGCATTACCACAGGCTCTTATAAAAACGATTGATACCTTTCGTTATTATTTCACCACCCGAGAGAACCTCAGGTCCGACTTCAATAAATGGTTTGTACCAGAAGAGCTAAAGGCCTTTGAAAATCTTTTTCAGAATGTCGAAAGAAGATGCCTTGATGAACAACAACGAATTGCAATTGTCACAGATGAGGACAACAATTTGGTAATAGCCGGCGCTGGTTCAGGGAAAACGACTACAATTGTCGGAAAAGTAAAATATCTACAGATCAAGCACCGCGTGCCTCCCAGCGACATCTTGCTAATATCTTTTACCAATAAGTCAGCAGCTTCATTAGCCGAGCGCATAGCCTGTGACGGACTTGAAGCAATGACTTTTCACAAATTCGGGCTAAAAGTAATTACAGACTGCGAGCAGGTCAAACCCTCAATTTTCGATGAAAACCAATTTCATATACTCCTTAAACGACATTTTGACGAGCTTATAAAAAATTCCACCTATTTAAAGAACCTCACCAGCTATTTTCTCGATTATCTAAAACCTCCGAGATCACAGTTCGATTTTAAAACCCAGGGCGACTATATTCAATTTCTAAAAGATCAAAATTTCCGAAGCTACAAACCTATCAGCGTCAGCTCGCATGGGATAGTTACCACACAAATGGAGGCGGTCAAAAGCATCGAGGAGTGCAAGATTGCCAACCATCTTCTCTTTAATGGCATAAGCTATGAATATGAAAAACCTTATGAATTTGATACCGCTACTCCCCTCTTTCAGCAATACAAGCCAGATTTTACCGTTACTCAAGAGGGCAAACATATTTACATCGAACATTTTGGAATATCCATTACTGGAGATGTCCCTCAGTTCTTCATGAAGGCAGCAGAAACTTACGAAACAGCCAAAAGTCGTTATTGGGAAAAAATTGAATGGGCAAGGGAACTTCATAAGCAAAATAGGACAGTACTTATTGAGACTTATAGTTATCAGTTCAACGATGGATCAATATACGACCACCTCAATACACAACTCCTGGCTGCAGGTATTAAAATATTACCTTTGACCGACGAAGAAAAATGGAAAAAGATACAAGAATCGGCCAAAGACGAAATTCAAAGTATGATCTCCCTATGTGGCACTTTCATTACTCTTCTTAAATCCAACAACTACACTTTCTTAGATTTAGAACGTAAGAATGACCAAATCGACGATCGATTCACCCGCCAACGGAATAAAGCGTTTATTTCAGTAGTTAAGCCCCTATTCGATCGCTACGCCACTGAACTGTCTCAACGCAAAGAAATAGACTTTAGCGACATGATCAATAAGGCGGAATGGCTCATCCGAACCGGTCAGTACAAGAATAAATATAAATACATTATCGTTGACGAGTTTCAAGATATCTCAATAGGAAGATACAAATTACTACAGGCCATAAGGGCCACAGGCATCGGCGTTCGATTATTCTGCGTAGGTGATGATTGGCAATCAATTTATCGATTTTCAGGCAGTGATATAGCGCTGTTTAAAAACTTCCAGGATTATTTTGGAGTAACAGAGCGGTCCAGAATAGAAACTACCTATAGATACTCTACTCCTCTTTTAACTCTTTCAAACACTTTTATATCCAAGAACCCAAATCAATCCAGGAAATTCTTACGACCTATAAATCCTGCTCAAAGAACCAACTACTTCCTAAAATATTCCTTTAATGAAAACCAGGATGACACCGCTACTTTGGTAGAGATCTTCAAGGAGGTACTATCTTCAGTCACATTCACCAATAATAAATCAGTACTTATATTGGGGCGGTATGGGTTCGATCTGAAAAGGATTAAAAATGAACAAAACCCACTAACCATCGACTTTCAAAAAGGCACAGTCCAATATTCTACACGTCTTCCAAATGGTGAAACACGCGGATTAAAGGCGACTTATATGACTGTGCATAAAGCCAAAGGTACTGAGGCAGATATCGTCATACTATTAAATTGCAATTCGGGAGAACATGGTTTTCCTGCCGGGATGTCTGATGATCAGGTATTGAACCTGCTACTGAGCGAAGCTGACCAGTTTGAAAACGGAGAGGAACGGCGCTTATTCTATGTAGCAATGACAAGAGCGAAAGAAGCATTATATTTTGTTTCCGACCATTACCGGAAATCCAAATTTATTCAAGAATTGGAGGCAGAGCGGATCAATACCGGAGTACTAAAATGTCCTGAATGTAAGACGGCAGACCTCGTTCTTCGAAAAAAAGGCATAGCTAAGAACGGAACTCCGTACAATTTTTACGGCTGCTCCAATTATTTATACGGGTGTAATTATACAAATACTGTGTTTAATCCGTCTTGAAAACTCTTCCCATCGCCAGAATCCGCACAGCACCGGTTAAAATCCGCAAACCCCCATCCCCGCCAATAACATAAATTGGCAAATGAATTTCACCAAACTAATTATCCTGAGTCTATCAGTCCTGATGGCCGTCGGGGCTGCCGCACAACAGAAGGCAGCACAGGCCCCCAGGGTCCATTACACCCTCTCCATGGACTCCCCCTCCTCGCATAAATTTCATATCGCCCTCCATTACAGCGGCCCCGCGTCCCCTACCCTCGACCTTAAAATGCCGGCCTGGATGCCGGGCTATTACCAGTTACTGGACTATGCAAAGAACGTCAGTGATTTCCACGCCACCGACAACACGGGGCATGAACTCTCCTGGGTAAAGCCCACCCACAACACCTGGCGGATAGAACACCCGGCCGGCTCATCGCTCACCATCACCTACGACATCCTCGCCCAAAAAGCATTTGTAGCCCAACCCTGGCTGGACAGCTCGCACGCCTATATAGCTCCTACTGGCGTCTTTCTATATCCCGACGGTCAGCTGCAGATACCCGTCGCACTCACCATCCATCCTCCGTCCGGCTGGACCCGCATAGCCACCGGTCTCCCACACACAGGCCAGAACACTTATCAAGCCTCCGACTTCGATATCCTCTATGACTGCCCCATCCTGGTGGGCGCCCTCGAAGACCTGCCCGCCTTCAAGGTCCGGGGCATACCACATTATTTCACCGGCTATAATATGGGTGAGTTCGATAAACAACAGTTGAGCAATGACCTCAACAAAATAGTCTCTCAGGCAGTATCCTTCATCGGCGACATCCCTTATAAGGATTATACTTTTTTGGCCATCGGCGACGGCCCGGGTGGTATCGAACACCTAAACTCCACCACCATCGGCTTCTCAGGCGCCTCGATGAAGAGCTCCGAAGGTCGTCAGCGGATGCTTTGCTTCATCGCTCATGAATACTTTCATCATTACAATGTCAAAAGGATCCGCCCTATCACCCTAGGCCCCTTCGATTACCAACAGGCCAACAAGACGGATCAGCTATGGGTATCCGAAGGATTGACGGTGTACTATGAATATATGTTGGTGCGTCGCGCCGGCCTGATGACAGGAGATGATCTGCTGCATCACTTCCAATCGGACATCGCTTCCTATGAAAAACATTCCGGTCATCTCTACCAGACCCTGGCCCAGGCCAGCGAAGACACCTGGTCGGAGGGACCTTTCGGCGGCAACCCGGACTCTTCTATCTCCTATTATCAAAAAGGACCAGCGATAGGACTGCTCCTGGACTTCGCTATCCGTCACCACACCACCAATAAAAAGTCACTGGACGACGTGATGAGGACACTCTACCATGTCTATTATCAGCAAAAGAAAAGAGGATTCACTGGCCCCGAGTTCAGAAAAGTATGCGAAACCATCGCCGGGACGGACCTGTCGGAGATATTTGATTATGTCTACACGGTAAAAGAGCCCGATTATGCCAAATACCTCACCTACGGCGGACTGGGTATCGACCAGGATCCGCAAAGTTCCAAAGATGGCAAACCCGGTTTTCGTATATATCCCTTACAGCAGGTCGACGCCTTGCAGGCTTCCATAAGAAAAGACTGGTTGAAGGAATAGAGCCCCTACCGGCCAGCGTCAGCGTCCTTCCAACTCCCTGCGCAAATTCTCCCTGGCCTTCTGTTCCAGCCGGCCAAAAAAATGATCTGTCTTGTAGATCCTTTTCATCGCCAGAAAATGTTCGAGCACTTTCTTCCTCCCGGGCTTATAAACAATGTCGGGATAGATGGCGTATTCCTTACGCACATCCCGTGCATATGCATCATATACAGCCGCCTCGGCTCCCAGGATCGACAGGTCCGCATCCGTGAAATAGTTGGTATCCGGCGAAAGCCTTATATCATGCGCCTTTGTAGCCAGTATCTGTTCCCGGCAGGCCACGATAGCCGGAGCATCGACACCCAACTGGACCAGCCGCTGTCCCGCCAGTTCCGCACTCTTCTCCTCATTGTCCTTGCGAAGGGGATTATACACGATGTCATGATAGTACAGACTGAACAGCACTACCTCCCATCGTCCGATCAAAGGTCTCACCTCTTCCAGCTGCCCCAGCATATTGTCCAAATGGTGAAGCGTATGATAGTACCGCCGCCGCTTCGTATAAGCAGATGCTATCTCCTGCCACAATTCTTCCAATGTATCACCCATCGTGACAGGAGCGGCCCTGGTCCCATCCCAGTGGGCGCTGACGAGTTCGATAAAGGTTGTTTTCAGCCGTTGGCTCATAGAAGGCAAATTTAGCGATCTAAATTATTTTACTATATTTACCCGCTCTTATTTTCCCCAACCCTAGCGACATGCAAACCACCATCCTCGACCACATAGCCGAACTCGCCGAACAAAAGCAATACCAGCAGATCATCGACCTATTGCCCGACAACATCCTGACACAGCACGACGATCCTGAGCTCTGGCGCCAGCGATCCGACGCCTGGTATTTCCTGGACGATCATGACAAGGCATTAAAAGACCTCGACAAAGCCCTGGCATTGGACCCTGGCGACGCATGGAGCTATTATAGTCGTGGAATAATCCGGTCGGAAAAAAAAGACTATTATAAAGCCATCGATGACTATACGAAGTTCCTCCAGCTGGAACCATACGAAGACATCGGCTATAGTAGAAGAGGGGATGCATGGCACTCAGTGAAAGAATTTGACAAGGCCATATTGGACTATACCATGGCCATCGGCATTGACCCTACAGTGGAATACTATTGGTTCGACAGGGGCGATACGATCCATGACAAGCTGGAAGAAGACCCTGGCCTGCCGGAAAAAGAGATCGAGCTGGCGATAAAGGATTACGGCGAATCCATCCGGCTCAATCCCCTTCGCCAGGAATCTTATTGCTATCGGGGTATTTTACTCGCGGTATTGGAGAGAGACCAGGAGGCGTCAAAAGACCTTGAAAAAGCGCTCGCGCTGGACCCAACGGATGATGTGGCAAGAGAAAGCCTGCAATTTGTCAAAAAAAAGCTGACGGCAGAAGACGCTCCCACGGTCATGCTATTGAGCGAAAAGGATATGCAGACGACGCGTGAAAAGGCGGCCTCCTTCCTGGACAAGCTGCGAAAACACCTGGACGCAAAGTTCAAAAAAGCCAAAGAAGGCTACCAGCATGGTTTTGAGATAACATCCTATGATGAGAAGACCCAGCGTCCCCTGGTCGCCGGTATACAAGGATGGCTCCCCGAGATCATGCCCGACCTGGCCCGATGGGAAGAGACGGTAAATGAGGAAGGCGGAAAGACACTGGACGTCTGCACGCCCGATGGGCAGGAGTTCTGGCCCTCGCTGGCAGGGATCCCTATTACAGATGACCTATGGCTGGCCATCGTAGGCTACAAACAATACCTCATCGGGGAAAGCCCTCTCAATCGCAATGTAAGAAGGTTTCCCAATGTCAATCTCCTGCTCATGCGTATCATTGGGGACATCCGTAAAGGTCACCTGGACAACGAGCTGATCTTTCATCAGCCTGCATGAATCCTGGTCCCCGGCCGGGCGCAGTAATTAGGCAGTCATTAAATGTGCTTCAGCACCTCGGCCCCCATGGCTTCCGTACCCAGGACTTTATCCGCAGGCGTCTGAGCATCGGCAATATCCCGTGTCCGCCAGCCGGCTTTTAGCACCTTGTCTACGGCATTGATGACGGCTTCAGATTCCGCCTTCATACCAAAGGAAATATCCAGCAACAGCGCCGCCGACAAAATGGAAGCCAGCGGATTGGCTATTCCCTTGCCGGTGATATCATGCGCCGAACCGTGAATAGGCTCATATACACCCGTGCCGTCTCCGACACTGGCCGAAGCAAGCATCCCCATGGAACCCGCGATCTGCGAAGCTTCGTCCGTAAGGATGTCTCCAAATAGGTTCGCGGTCACTACAACGTCGAATTTACGAGGGTCTTTTATCAGCAGCATAGCCGTGGCATCCACGAACTGATGCTCGACTTCTACATCGGGATAGTCCTTGGCTACTTTCTGAACCACCTCTCTCCAAAGCCGTGACGTCTCGATCACATTGGCCTTGTCCACCGAGCACAGTTTCTTACGGCGTGTCCTGGCGGCCTCAAAGGCCTTGCGGGCAATACGCTCCACTTCATATCTGCTGTATTCCGCAATATCATAGGCCGTATCCCCATTGTTCTTACGTCCCTTCTCTCCAAAATAAATATCACCCGTCAGCTCGCGGAAAAAGAGGATATCGGCGCCTTTTAATATTTCGGGTTTGATGCTGCTGGCGCCCAACAGCTCGTCGAATAGCTTGATAGGACGAAGATTCGCATATAACCCAAGCTCCTTGCGCATCTTCAGCAATCCCTGCTCGGGGCGGACTTTGGCGGAAGGATCGTTATCGTACTTTGGATGGCCTACGGCGCCAAACAGCACGGCATCCGATCTGCGCATTTTCTCCAGGCTTTCGTCAGGCAGGGGTACACCCGTGGCTTCGATGGCCACATGCCCGATCAACGCTTCATCATAGGTGAAGGTATGGCCGAATTTTGCCGCTATCTTATCCAAAACTTTCTTACCGACTGCCGTTACTTCCTGACCGATGCCATCGCCGGGGACGATGAGTATATGCTTGTTTGCCATTCGAAATGTATTTGTCTTAAATTAAGTTCAACATTTTTTGTGTCGCCTTGATGGCTGATACCGTTTGGTCGCTGTCAAGACCCCTTGTTTTAAATTCCCTGTTATTTGCATTCCAGGTGATCACCGTCTCGCACAGGGCATCGCTCTTACCACCCGGTGGAATACGTACCGCATAATCGGTCAATACAGGCAGCTCCTGCTTTTGCTTCTTGTATACTTTTTTCAGGGCGTTCATAAAAGCATCGTACTGTCCATCTCCCTGTGCATGCTCCTCAAAGACCTCTCCATTGATGGATATCTTCACGGTCACGGACGGATGCAGACTTTTTGAATGCGTGAGCACATAGTTCTCTATCCGCACCTTCTCATGGATCGCCTTGCTGTTCAGGATGTCGGAAATGATATAGGGCAGGTCGGCTTGGGTCACCACTTCCTTTCGATCGCCCAGCTCGATGATCCGCTGAGTCACCAGCTTCAGATCGGGCTCCGACAGCTGGATACCGAGCTGCGCCAGGTTGTTCTCGATATTGGCCTTCCCGCTGGTCTTGCCCAGCGCATATCTCCGCTGACGGCCAAAACGCTCGGGCATGAGGTCGCTGAAATACAGCTTATTCTTTTTATCCCCGTCGGCATGGATACCCGCCGTCTGTGTAAACACATTCTCCCCCACTACGGGTTTATTGGCCGGGATACGGATGCCGGAAAAGGTCTCCACCAGCTTGCTCACGCGGTACAGCGAAGCTTCATTCACACCCGTCCGTACGGAGGGTAGAAAATCATTCAGCACTGCGACGGCGCTGGCCAGCGGCGCATTACCGGCCCTCTCTCCCATCCCATTGACGGTAAGATGGATGCCATGCGCGCCCGCCTTTACCCCTTCCAGGACATTGGCCGTACCAAGGTCATAGTCATTATGTGCGTGGAAGTCGAAATGCAGCTTTGGATAACGCTGTACAATGGCGGAAATATATTCCGCGACCTCCGATGGGGTGAGCACACCCAAGGTGTCGGGCAGCATGATCCGCCGGATGGGCTGATGCTGTAAGAAATCCAAATATTGAAAAACATAATCCCTCGAATGCCGCATGCCGTTGCTCCAGTCCTCTAAATACACATTGCATTCCAGTCCTTTCTTCCGGCCCAGGGCAATGACGGCCGCCACTTCTTCGAAGTGTTGCTCGGGCTTCTTTTTCAGTTGGTGTGTCAGATGATTCAAAGACCCCTTGGTCAGTAGGTTCATGACCTTTGCGCCCGCCTGCTGCATCCATTGGATGGAGACTTCCCCATCGACAAAGGTGAGCACTTCGATCCTGTTCAGCATTCCATTAGCCTTGGCCCATTTGGTGATCGCCTTTACTGCCGTCAGCTCTCCTTCCGACACACGGGCCGATGCGATCTCGATCCTGTCTACATTCAGTTCGGTGAGTAAAAGCTGTGCTATCGTCAGTTTCTCCAAAGGCGAAAAGGAAACGCCACTGGTCTGTTCACCATCCCTAAGGGTGGTATCCATAATTTCAATATGGCGCGGGGCTGCTGGAGACATGTTGTTATAAGTAGATTAATAGATGCTCTTCTCGGCGTAGGAGCGGATGTCCTCTTTCATGGCCTGCAGATAGTCGATATCATCATAGCCATTCGTCAGGTTGTGCTTTTTATAGCTGTTGATCTCGAAGTTTTCGCTCTCGCCGGTAGCAAGGATGGTAATAGTCTGATCAGGAAGATTTACTTCCAGCTCTGTCTTTGGATCGGCCTCGATGGCGCGGAATATCTTGTCCAGGAATTCAGGACTCACTTGCACGGGAAGAATCCCAATATTGAGGGAGTTATTCTTAAAGATGTCGGCAAAGAAGCTGGATACGACGCAACGGAATCCATAGTCATAGATGGCCCATGCGGCGTGCTCACGGCTGCTGCCGCTGCCAAAGTTCTTACCGCCTACCAGGATCTTTCCGGAATAGATGGGATTGTTCAGCACAAAGTCCTTCTTTGGAGTGTTGTCCGAATTGTAACGCCAGTCGCGGAAAAGATTATCGCCAAATCCCTTGCGCTCCGTTGCCTTTAAAAATCGGGCGGGGATGATCTGATCGGTGTCCACATTCTCGATAGGCATGGGGACGGCGGAACTCTTTAGTACAGTGAATTTATCGTAAGCCATAATAAAATTACTTTGTCGGGATTGGAAATATAATGTCAGACCTTCGGTCGAACCGCTTCCAGCGGTTCCTGGTTTACATCAGCTCTCTGGGATCAGTGATCACACCTGTCACGGCCGCAGCGGCGGCTACCAGCGGACTTGCCAGCAGGGTCCTTGCGCCAGGCCCCTGTCTTCCTTCGAAGTTGCGGTTGCTGGTGCTGACAGCATATTTGCCGGCAGGGATCTTATCGTCGTTCATAGCCAGACAGGCGGAACATCCGGGCTGACGCAGCTGGAAGCCCGCTGCAGTCAATATATCCAGTATCCCTTCATCCTTGATCTGCTGCTCTACGATATGGCTTCCGGGCACGATCCACGCCGTGACATGATCGGCCTTCTTACGATCCTTTACGATAGAAGCAAAGGCGCGGAAATCTTCGATACGCCCATTGGTACAGCTGCCGATGAATACATAATCCACCTTTTTACCCAGCATGGCATCGTCTTCGTGGAAGCCCATATAGTCCAGCGACTTCTCATAGGTGGCCTTGCTGCCGCCTGCCTGCTGCGCCTGTGGAATATGCTGGGTAATGCCGATGCCCATACCCGGGTTGGTTCCGTAGGTGATCATGGGCTCGATGTCCGCCGCATTATAATGATGCTCTACGTCGAAGGCGGCGCCGGCGTCTGTCTTCAATGTCTTCCAATACGCCAGGTCCTTGTCCCAGGCAGCGCCGGCAGGAGCCTTGTCCTTACCCTTTATATAATTGAAGGTCGTCTCGTCGGGAGCGATCATACCACCACGGGCGCCCATTTCAATGCTCATGTTACAGACGGTCATACGCCCTTCCATAGACATATTTTCGAATACCTCGCCGGCAAACTCTACAAAGTAGCCGGTAGCGCCGGCTGCCGTCAGCCTGGAAATGATATACAGGACAACATCCTTGGGTGTCACCCCTTTGCCCAGCTTACCGTCCACCTTGATACGCATCTTTTTGGGTTTGGGCTGCATGATACACTGGGATGACAGCACCATTTCCACCTCGGAGGTGCCGATACCAAAGGCGATACACCCGAATGCCCCATGGGTGGAAGTATGGGAGTCGCCGCATACGATGGTCATACCCGGAAGGGTGATGCCATTCTCGGGACCCACGACGTGCACGATGCCGTTCTTGGGATTGCCCAACCCCCAGTGGGAGATTCCATATTTCCCGGCATTTTGCTCCAACGCGCGCAATTGATTGGCAGACAATGGGTCCTGCACAGGGAGGTGCTGGTTGATAGTAGGCGTATTATGATCTGCCGTAGCAAATGTCTTTTGGGGGAACATTACTTTCAGACCCCGGGTTTCCAGACCAAGAAAGGCCACAGGGCTGGTTACTTCATGGATGAAATGACGATCGATAAACAATACATCAGGGCCATCCGCGATCTTCTTGACAACATGGGAATCCCATACTTTGTCGAACAACGTAGCAGGTGAAGAACTCATTTTTCCAGAATTTAAAGAAGCTGCAAATTTCTTAAAAATTATCCATATTGTAAGGAATTTCTATGGATTTCTTCTAAGCGCAATGAACAGCCCTTTTCCCGGACGGCCGATAAAAGGCAACAGCGGAATAGCTCATTTCCAGAATAGTATGAAGGCCCGGCAGACGTTGTAGGCGCCATATATCATTATGCCCGCAGAGACAAAATAAATACGATCTCCTTCAATAGTTTCAAAACCTACGTAGGCCATCCCAAGCCCCGCCAGCAGCACAAAAATTCTCCAGTATCATCTCCGCATAATATCTCTCGACCCCCTGTTGCTCCAGGTAATCGACGATAAATGCATCATCCTTCTTTTCCTTTAACAGCCCGGCGACCTGGCCATGCAGCTGTTTAATAGCATCAGAAGTCTTGCTCATATGGACAAAATAAGAAATATTTCCCGTTTTACGATTGTTCATTAAATGTCCATCTACCTACTTGATATTTACAGCGTTAATCTCTATCTTGTACCCACAATTGTCAGACATTTAGTCTACTCCCTAAACCATGCACCTTCATCCGGCGAAGACCTATCTTATAAAACATATCCTCCTTTTGGCCATACTTCTATCCGGCATGGCCGCATCCGCCCAGCTCACCGCACGATTTGCCATGGACAAAACAGGCGGCTGCTCTCCCGTCATCATCAATTTTAAGAACCAGACCATCGGCGCCTCCTCCAGCGCTACCTATACATGGGATTTTGGTAACGGCAATACCTCCACGCTGGTAGATGGCGGAGCTGTCTATACAGAAGAAAAAACCTATACGGTGACCCTGACGGTCCAGGACGGCGCCAGTCAATCCACTTATCAACAGCAGGTGACGGTCTATTCTCCTCCCACGGTGGATTTTACCGTATCCCCGGCCAAGACCTGCCTGGGCATGCCAGTCAGCTTTACACCCAATGCCACTCCCGGCAGCGGCAATATCTCTTATTATACCTGGGACTTTGGCGACGGCTCAACAACCCAGCAATATGCACCGGGCGTCCAGCCCCACACCTATCCGGCAGTGGTAACAGCGCCGGTGAGCCTCACGGTGACCAATAGCTACGGCTGTCATACCACGGTACACAAAGCAAACATGGTTACCATCATCCCGGCCCTGACAGCCGGCTTTACGGCAGATAAAAAAGTCCTTTGCCAGGTGTCAGATCCCATACAGTTCACCAACAGCAGCACGGGCCCGGGTACCCTGGATTATAAATGGGATTTTGGCGACGGCACCAGCTCGACGGCCCTCAACCCCAACCATATTTTTAATAAAAAAGGATTCTATACGGTGAGCCTCACGGTACACACCTCGGAAGGCTGTACCATCACCAGCACCCAGTCCAATCCTATCAACGTCGCGAGCTACAACACGGACTTTACTGTTCCTTCACCCATCTGTATCGGCTCCTATGTCACGTTTACCTCGACCAGCACACCCACCCCGGACGTTAGTCAATGGTACGTCGACGGCGCTCCCTATTATAGTTATGGGAGCCTCAACATGAACTTCTATACGCTGGGAAATCATACCATAGCGCTAAACAATACATTCGGCACCTGTCCGTTGTCCATGTCCAAAACGATATCCGTAAAGGACGTTCCTCATCCTTCGGGCTTTTCGTCGACTGTCGCGTCACCCTGCGGCTCGCCGGTGGCGGTCAATTTCAAGGACCCGACCCCGGGTGTCACAAAATGGGAATGGGATTTCAATTACCAGTATTATAACAACCCCAATATCACGGCCACGACACAAAACCCCTCCTATACTTATACAGCCGACGGCTACTACAATGTCTGGGTTCGGGAAACCAATGCGGACGGCTGTTCGGCCACTATGACCCAATCGGTGACGATCACAAGACCCTCGGTCAATATCTATGCAGATCCGCCGGTACTCTCGGTATGCTCCTCGCTGATGACGATCACCTTCCACACCAGCTCTTCGGAGGCCCTGACGGCAACCAGCTGGAATTTTGGAGACGGCAGCACATCGACAGATCCAAATCCAACCCATGGATTCAAGAACACGGGCACCTATAACGTGACTCTGAGCTATACCACTGCCAGCGGCTGCAAGGGTACGGCCACCTATAAGGTCAACAGCGTGTCCCCACCCAATCCGGTAGCAGTATATACCACCCCGGGCCAGCCTGCGGTATGCAATCAGCCGATAACGGTGACATTCACCACCTGGTCGTCCGAACCCCTAACTGCCACCAACTGGACATTCGGGGAAGCAGGCAGCAGCACCTCCACAGACCCTACACCCACCCATACCTATCCGAATATCGGCAAGTACATCGCCACCCTGAACTACGTGACACAGAGCGGCTGTAAAGGCACGGCCTACTCCGGCGTCATCACTATAGACCCTAAGATCACGACATTAGACCTTGCCATAAATCCCAACCCGGTATGCGGCAACACCCCGGCCACTTTCTCGACCAACCCCACTACGGCCATGGACATCAACTCCTATACCTGGGACTTCGGCGACGGCACGATCACGTATGGCTCTTCCTCCACCATGACACATACCTACAGCGCCGAAGGCAGTTTTACAGCCAAGGTATATGCCCGCAGCGTAGGCGGCTGTGACACGACGATCACCAAAACAGTAACGGTGCGGCCTCCCTTCCCCCACCTCGACAACCATACCAACACCTGCGATGGTACAAGAGGAGATGTGGTCTTTAACCAAAGCTCGGTCGGAGCCACCAGCCTGGTCTGGAACTTCGGGGACGGCACAACGCTTACCACTCCGGGCGACAAGCCGCAGATAACACATACATACACAAAGACAGGAACATATACCCCCACGCTGACGGCCATCAATGGAACCTGCTCCCTGACAACAACAGGCTTTTATGGTGCGGTAGTAGTGTTGCTCAAACAAAATCCTCTTCTGACAGGTGATAAGACCTCCGCCTGCAGCAACACAACGGTCAATATCCAGATCGCCAATTTCGATAAGAACCCCTTCCAGAGCGACAATGTCTATGACTATAATTCCTACTATACAGGATATATATTTACAGACGCGCAATATAGCGATGGCGCCTCGTTCACTGGCTTTCGCTCCGACCCCTATTACAACTATCGCTGGACCACCGCCTACACGGGAACCATCACGGGTTTCAGGGCGGGTGAACAAGGCATTCGCTTTATCTTCACCAGCCTCGGCTACGGTTGCAAGGATACTACCAACATCATGCCCCTGGCCATAAAAGGCGCCGTAGGCGGGTACAAGGTGGATGCGGATAAGATGTGCTATCAATCCCCGGTGGTATTGGAAGACACTTCCAGGTCCACACCCGACAATAAGATACTCTCCTGGACATGGAACTTTGGCGATGGTAATACGCTTACGCAAACCAAGGGCGGTAAGATCACGCACCTATACGCCAATCCTGGGGCCTACTATGTCAGCATGCAGATCACCGACGCTGCGGGATGTTCCTCCAATGTCCCCAGCTCCCAATACGTATCGGTCAATGGTCCCAAAGCCTCTTTCTACCCTTCCGGCACGGACGTACACCTCAATACAACGGTGTACTTCTACAATACGACCAATGACTACGGGAATACCAACACGACCTACTCCTGGGATTTCGGCGACGGCACTACTTCCAACGACCCCTATCCCTATCATACGTATACGGCGCCAGGCACCTACACGGTCACAATGACTGCATCCAACCCGTCGCTGCCCTGCAGCTCCACGGCTACACCGGTCACCATCATCGTACGAAATTTCAATTCCCATTTTCAATTCAACTCCTCTTATGTGACAGGCAGCTGTCCTCCCCTGCTGGTGTCCTTTACCAACACTTCCTACAATGCAGTGTCGGTGGCATGGGACTTCGGCGATGGCAATACGGCCGGCAATGTCAACTATCCGAGTCATGTATACGAAAAGCCGGGAACCTATATCGTCACGCTTACGGTATATACTTACAACGGTCTGCAGGGAGAATATATCGACTCGGTGATCATCCGCCAGCCTTCCGTGGTCATTCCCAAAGTTCCCACGGAGACCTGTATCGGCAATACGGTTACCCTGTCCGCCAATGTCCAATACGGCAGCAACTATACCTGGGACTTTGGCGACGGCAGCATCGTCGCCTCCCCGGATGGCAACGCCACCCATAAATATCAGACAGCCGGATCTTATATAGCTACACTTCTGGTACAAAATGATGCGGGCTGCGTCACCGACACAACGTTACCAAGTCCAGTAAAGATCCGGCCCAACCCGGTGGCCATAATATCTCCCGCCAGTCCGGTGATCTGCCGGGGCGACTCGCAGCCATTGACGGCCAGCGGCGGCAGTATCTATCAGTGGAGTCCTGCCACGGGTCTCAGCGATCCAAATATTTCCAATCCTGTCGCCAGCCCCACAGTGACTACGGACTATATATTGACGGTAAAAGACGACATCGGCTGTCAGAACACGGCGCCATTGACGATCCAGGTAGTCCAGCCGGGCAACTTGCAGCTCAGCCCTTCGGCGTCGATCTGCGCAGGTGATACGCTTCAGCTGAATGCTACGGGTGAAACCCTCTATACATGGATTGGCGACACCCAGGGGCTTGATCGCACAGATATCCCCAATCCTGTGGCCACGCCATCACAGGACATCACCTACACGGTTCAGGGTTCGGACGACCATCAATGCTTTATACATACCAAATCCATTGTCGTGGCGGTACATCCCCTGCCTACGGTCAATGCCGGCGCCGACGTGATGGTGGAAGCCGGCTATGATGCGACGCTGAATGCAACAGGCAGTTCCGACATCATCCGCTGGCAATGGACGCCGGAAAGATATCTCAGCTGCTACAACTGTCCATCACCGGTGTGTCTGCCGCTGGCCACTACCGAATATGTGCTGAAGGTGTATAACCAACACTGCTATGTATCCGATACGATAGTAGTGGCGGTCGACTGCCAGGAAAGCCATGTACGTATTCCCAATGCCTTTACGCCCAATGGCGATGGCGCCAACGATGTCTTTATGATAAAAGGCATCTCCATTGTAAAGCACATGGTCATCTTTGGGCGCTGGGGTGAAAAAGTATTTGAACGGGATAATTTTATCGCAGGCGATAGAGCTTCCTGCTGGGATGGCACCTACAAAGGACAGAAATGCGCCCCCGGCACCTATGTTTATTTCGTAGAAATGGAATGCCCCTCCGGCGGCACCTTTAGCCGAAAGGGCAGTTTCATACTGGTGAGATAGAGATAGATCAACGCAGTTTCTTCAATTCATAATGCTCGCCCTCGTCATCGAGCACGGCTTTTATAACCTTGCCATCGGGACCTTTTACGAATTCGATACGCGTATCCATCACCTTTAAATAAAAATGACGCTCGTCTATAGCATACAGGTTCGTCTTTGGAAGATTCACGGTGGGTGATACCGCTTTCAGCCTGCCGCCCTCCAGCGTTATAATAGCCTTCAGCTTGCCATCATACTCGCCCGTAATGGGCTTCAACACCGACGGGGACAGTTTTGCATTGGGGCCATAGGGCCAGTACCCTTCCCATTTCCAGGGGATGGTGGTGCGACCGAGCTTTTCCACCAGCTCTTTGAACATGCTTTCTCCGTTGGAGCTGTTGCACAGGATGATCAGCGCCGACCTCTCCGCCGGCCAGGCGATCACATAATGTTCCCATCCATCCAGGTGCCCTTCTTTAAAAAAGGCCGGCCCATGACTACTGGCAAACAAGCCCCACCCCAGACCATAAGCTACGTGCATTGCTTTGCTCTCGACAGCAATAGACGAGTCTAAGATGGATACTTCCTTCCAACCACCCACCTGCACCTGTGAGGTCAGCATCTGTCGCTGGAATGCCGGATCGAGCTTCTTGCTCAACAGCACGGCCCGCATAAATCTCGTATAGTCCGCCACGGTGGTCTCCATAGACCCTGCCGCATACGCGGTCCTGTTCCGCGCCTTTGGTATGGTATCCCCATTCTTATCATGCCCTACGGCATAGTCCGACTCAAAAGCAGGTTGCCAGACAAAGCTCGTCCTCCGCATGCCAAAAGGCTTGAATATCCGCTGCCGCGCCAGCTCTTCCAGTCCCTTCTTTGTCACGGTCTCTACCACCAGCTGCAGCAGGCTGATCCCTTCCCCCGAATAGGCAAAATGCTCACCGGGCCGGAAGAATATTTCTAATTTATTGTTGCCATGAGGGTTGAACTGACGCCAGTTGGGGAACCCTGTCGTATGATCCAGGCAGTGACGGGCCGTGATCAGCTTCCACCGGGGATCGCCCGCAAGGTCTTTATAGTTCTCATATTCCGGCAATGGCTTGGGCAGATACGTGTACAACGGCTTATCCAGGTCGATGAGCTTTTCCTGTACCAGCTGCATCACCAGGTAGGCAAATAAGGACTTGGCGAGACTGGCGGCATAAAAACAGGTGGCGGTATCGTTCCGTTGATGGAGGGCGGCATTCTTATACCCGAACGCCTTTACGTATTGGATATTCCCATTTTCGATCATCCCCACACAAAGCCCGGACACATCGGCCGTATCCATCAGTCGCCGGATAGTTTCATCACGCCAGCGGGTCCCGGAAGATTGAGAAAAAGCACAAAGCGAAGACAACAATAGAAGGAAGAGTAGATTTTTTTTCATAACAGCAAAAGTTGGAGATTGTCACTGTGACGAATGTACTCTCGGGAAGTTTAACGATGGGACAAAAAAAAGGAGCACAGCTCCTTTGCCCGAAGGGGTACCAGACAAAAACGCCGTCCTTCGCGGCGGCTCGCTTCAGTCGTACATGACAGGAACAGGATCACTCGGACCGCAGACTTTTCACCGGATTGGTCACGCCCGCCTTCACGGACTCATAGCTCACCGTGATCCAGGC
>Ga0105239_10002432_pt1 | contig 23722 bp, 17 predicted proteins | sample KBSC44metaG_FD_92761 | JGI IMG/M metagenome (GOLD analysis project Ga0105239, IMG submission 92761) | Corn rhizosphere microbial communities from Kellogg Biological Station, Michigan, USA - KBS C4-4 metaG | ecosystem: Host-associated > Plants > Roots > Rhizosphere > Soil | place: Michigan, USA...
ATCGCCTCCGGCATCCGCGCCGCCGGAAAGATAGACTTTTCCGCCCTGTTTCACATAGTCGATCAACGGGTGCTGATCCACACGTTTGCCTCCGATGAAGATCGCATCGTACTGGTCGAGCGGGCCGGGATCGAGAGATACCGCCACCGTATGGCCCGACGCGCGCAGAACCTCCTGGAACGGCGCTCCAAAAGTCCAGTGATCGCTTTCGATCAAAATACGACTGCGCGCTCCTCCGGTAAACAGATCGGCGATATTGCGAATGTACTGTACCGTGGAAGGCTTGAGTTCGGATGCTTTGCCGGTCGCGGAGCCGGTATCGTTGGTCGCCCAGGCGCTGCCGCAGGCAAGGAGCATCGGCTGCCCCATTCGCCTTGGGGGCGCCTCCACCCGGATACGGCCTTCCCGCTCCCCCAGCATTGTATTTGCGCGCGTGATCGAAACCCGGTAGTCGATACTGCGGGGAAGCCGATAGCCTTCCCGCACCACGATCCGCTTCTCTCCATGCAGATCCTTCGGCACGACCTGCCCGCCCACGAGGGTCGGCACCGCCTCCAGCCCCTGCACCGCTGCATTGACGAGTTCGCCGTTCAGCAGAGTGACCACCGTCTGCGCCCCCTGATCGATCCGCGCGATGGCGCTGAGGTTCACCGATCGGGTTCCAAGCAGGAGCGGATGATCTTTCGCCTGATACGAGGTGACCTGGGACGCATCGGCTCCGGAGGTGGTGAGCGCCAGTGTGTGCAGATCGGCGTTCGGCGGGAGTGGGGAGACGCGAAAATCGAAAGAGCCGTCCGAACGCACGGCGGAATGGTAGGTGCGCGGGGCGCTGCCGTTGGACCGGAGGGTCAGACTCGCCTGCGCTCCCGTAAGCGCGTTCAGGCCGGCAAGAATGCGGACATCGAACTTACGTTCGCGTGTGATCTCGGCGGCGGGAATCCCCTCTGGAAGCGTAAACTCCAGTTCCGACCTGTGCAATTTCGCGGCGAGATCAGGAGCGGCCAGAAATTTGAGAAGGGCGTTGACCGATTTGGACAGATTTGCCCGGGACCCTTTGCGAGCCTTCTGCAGAATGCCCACAAGCTGCCCTCGATCGTTCACCACCGGGCCGCCGGAAGCGCCTGCCCCCATGCCGGTATCGGTCTGGACGTCGGTCAACACACGGCCTCGCCCATAGAGCGCCGATACACGCCCTGAATGCGTGAGCGCCTTTTTAAAGAGCGGTCCGTTCTGATCGCTCATATAGCTCTCTTTCACGGGATAGCCCAGAGCCGTCACATGCTGGCCGACAGCGGCCGACGCGGGACCGGCGATATTCAAGGGGGTCAGATCTTTGACATGGTCCACCTTCAGCACCGCCAGATCGAGCTCTCTATTCTGTTGGACCACATCCGCATCGTAGTAGTAGACCCCATCCGGCCAGCGATCCACGGCGATCCGGACCTCGGAAGCCCCCGCCAGTACGTGCGCCGCCGTCACAAAGTAGCCCGATTGGGTAATGCAAAAGGCGGTGCCTACGTTCGTCTTCACGTAGATTCCATCCTCCGCTTCGACCTCGTACGCGTTGTACACCGTCGCTGTCGCACGCTGACAGTTTCGCAGCATTGCAGCGGACATATCGGCCCGGGTCGCGCGAGGCAACATCAGACCGAGAAGAATGAGAAAAAAAATTGAGGACATTCCAGGGACAAGGTGACGAGCCATCGTGGATCTCCAGAGCCAATCGTGTTCACTGCTTAGAATATACTCCCTCCGAGCGAGGATATTCGCCTGTTCTGGGCCGAAATTTGCTTTTCCTCTTTTTAATTTCGGAATAGATGTCCTCATAGGCACACAGAGGGGAAATATATGGTATAATTGGGTTGTCTGAATAGATATACACGAATTGATAGAGTGAACCCCACTTAATGTTACTCCTGAATCGGCCTTAGTTCCGCTCTTCGTATGTGCATTCCTGGTTAGGCTTCTTCTTGATTTCCTGGTACTCGCCTCAGATGGTGAAGGTAGTTACAGACTTCATCTTTATTTATGATGTTGCTCCGGATCGACCGTGACGCGACATCAGGACCATTTTCCTCGTTCCGAATCGGATCAGGAAACAAGAAAAGGACCATCCAAAATGGCAACTCGTATCTATGTGGGCGGACTGCCCTACTCTGCAACCGAGCAGGATCTGCAGAACCTGTTCTCCTCGCACGGCACGGTCGCGTCCGCGAGCGTCATCACCGACAAGTACACCGGCCAGGCCAAAGGCTTCGGCTTCGTGGAAATGGGTACCGACGCCGAGGCTCAGTCCGCGATCAACACCCTGAACGGCACCCTCATGGGCGGCCGCACCCTCACCGTCAACGAAGCCAAGCCCCGTGAGGATCGTCCTCGTGGCGGCGGCGGTTATGGCGGCGGTGGCGGCAATCGCGACGGCGGCGGCTATGGCGGCGGCAACAACAACAGCCGCTGGTAAGCCAGCCTCCAGCGTAAAACTGTAGAAGCGCCCTTCTGAATTCGGATTTCGAATTCAGAGGGGCGCTTTTTACTGTCCGTTCAACCTCCTTGACCGTCCGATAGACAGAAGACAACAGGGGGAATATCGAGGCGTCCCCCATGCTGCGAGAGGTTACATCCGCCGTAGAGGTGTCTGTTACGGCCCCGTATAGGGTGCGTAGACATTGGCCCAGTTGGAGAAGACCGGCTGGAAGGCGGGCCAGTTCGAGGCGCTGTCTGGCACGAAGTAGCTCCAGCCCAGTGAACCGGCGTAGCCTTTGTTGTAGGCGCTGTCGAGGTACCATTGGGCGCTGAGAGGAGCCGTGCTGCCGATCACATAGTCCGCATCGGCTGTCGCGTACTCTCCGACGATACAGGGCTTGTCGAGGCCCAGGGAGGCATAGGTCGGAAGACCGCTGCCCGCGCCGTTGCTGAAGTCCATCCACGGATAGTAGTGAATCTGGTAGAAGTCCAGCCCCAGGTTTTTCCAGGTGCCGACGTAGTAGGGAGTAGCGGACCCCACCGTCGCATACCCACCGCCGCCATAGGTGTGGATGTAGGCGGCGCAGTTCTGAACGAAGGTCTGCACCTGGCTCGCCGCCAGATTGACGCCGCCCCAGTAGCCGGACATGTTGGCCTCAGGCTCGTTCACGATGTCGTAACCCAGGACGTTGTTCTTGTAGGGGCTGGCCGCGATATGCTGCAGCATCGGCTTAAGCGCGTTGTCAAGGAACGTCTGCTGTGCGGCCGTATTGGTGACGATCGCACTATGACCGCCCATCTGCACCGGGCCGCTGAAGCTGGCGTTGCTCCACATCGAGCCATCGATGACGGTGAGCAGCAGATACAGGCCGTTGGCATTGGCGAGTTGCAGGACCTGATCGATATCCGGAAGAACAGAACTGTCGAGGCCCGCGACGGTGCCATCGGCGTTGAATTCGGGACTATAACGGCCGTCGGCAAAGACCCAGTAGCGCACCACATGCGCCCCCTGCGCCTTGAGAGCGACGAAGCCGTTGCTGATAGAAGTCCAGTCCGTGTATTTTCCCCATCCGCCCGTTCCGAAGTCGGTGCCGTAGTTATACCAGGCGTAGTTCGCGCCGAGCAGATAGGTGCTTCTTCCATTCCAGAGAATCGTACTGCCGGGGCCGCTTGCGATATTGGCGTTTAAACCGAAGTTGACCGTAGAGGTCGCGGAGGCGGACACGTTCGTCGTCTGGGAAGCCGATTGAAAGCCTGCGGCTGAGGCGGTCAGCGTCTGAGCGCCGGGGGGTACCCTGGCGAACGCATAGTTCCCGTTCGCATCCGTCGTGGCCGTAAGGGTCGTTCCACTCACCACAACCGTCGCGCCGGCGATAGCGGCGGAGTTGGCAGCGTTCTTCACGAGGCCCACGATGCTGCCCGAGTTCGGGGCGAGTTTGAGCGTGGGAGCCGTCAGCGTAGACCGCTTGAGGACCTTCACCGAAGCAGATGCACTGGTGTAAAGAGATTTAGAGGCTGTGAGGGTCTGCGTGCCCTGCGCCACTGAGGAGAGCGTGTAGTGGCCGCTCGAATCGGTGGTCGTCGTTTTGCCTCCCGCAGTGACCGTGGCTCCCGACAGGGCCTGGCTGGAGGTATCGGTGATCAGACCGGTGATGGCGCCGGTATTGCCCTGAGCCTGCGTGCGTGCCGGGCAGGCGATGAGCAAAACGAGAACCATGCCCCAGAATAGAGGGCCAAAGCGCGAAATACGGGTATACATATCGTTTCCCTTCCTCAAGACAGCGTACGACAGGAGAATGCCTGCTTCCGTGTCCTGGTGCAGGAGAACTCAACGGAGATCTCCCTGTGTCACGTCTCCGTCTGCCGCCTCATTGGTGCAGAGGGAGATCGATTGCTAGATCTGTTATCAGCGACATACAGCTCCCCAATAACGGATGCCGAGACGCAGACGCCACGCTGTCCGCAGCCACATCAGGCCATAGATCCCGGCCGACGCATAAGCGATTCGCTCTCATGCTATGCGCCGTCTATTTTACCACGTGTAAAAATAGTCTGCACGTGGCTGGGCTCATCCAGCCCACGGAGGAACTCGTGGATATAGAGGGAGCGAGACCGGCAGGTAAAAGCCCGATCCAGGGCGAACAACGGGAAAGAGAGATCTGCACCATGGATTCGTCCAGGCAGACAGCGACAGATTCCAGGAAGAAGAGAGGGAGAGAGACGACGATGTCAAACATGCTGCAACGCGGGCTTTCGCCTGAACAGGCTGCTCAGTTTCATGCTGAGGGATTTCTGGTGGTCGAGGATCTGATCCCGGAGTCGGTCCTCGCGGGGGTAGAGCAGGGCGTTACCGAACAGATCGATCGGCTCGCACGCGAGTTGGTACGTTCCGGAGAACTGTCCTCCACCTATGCGGAAGCGCCCTTCACGCAACGACTGACGAAGATCACCGCCGAAACAGACCGGGTGATCAAGGAGATCACGGATGGCGCCCTGGCGATCCCCGCGATCTTCGAGATGATCCGATGCGAACCGCTGCTGGATGTGGCGGAGTCTCTCTGCGGCCCGGAACTCATCGCCTCCAGCGTCTACCGCTTGAGACCCAAGCTGCCGAACTATGGGCCGGGTGTGGTGCCCTGGCATCAGGATTCGGGGTATTTCGAACCGTACTGCGATCAGTCCCTCATCCTGACCTGCTGGATTCCGCTCGTGGATGCCAACGAACAGAACGGCTGTCTGCAGGTGCTCCGTTTCGGCCATCGCGGCGCGGTCGTCCCCCACGGCTTTGGCCCCCATCACTACCTGGAGATCGCGCCAAACGATCTGCCGCAGGGCGAGGTCGTCACCGTGCCGGTACGCCGAGGAGGAGTCCTGCTGATGACGAATCTCACGCCGCACTGCAGCACGCCGAATCTGAGCGAAGATATCCGCTGGTCCATGGACCTGCGCTATCAATCGGCCAGCCTGCCGACGAACGCCCCCATCACCCGCCTGCCGGAGGAGATACCCCTGGACTCGTCTGCGCCCCTCGCCTGCTATCCGCCGGAAGCGGACGTACTCATTCGCAGCGTGAAGCGGCCACATCAGGTCATTCAAAGCGCCGCCGAATTCGAGCAGATCCGCACCAACCACGCTCCGGGGCATATCACCGAGCGCTGGCGCAATCCCAACTTCTGGAAGGAAGGCGGCCGCCGCCGCGCCGGCCACGAGCAGACGGTCTAAAGCGCTGTTCTGTGGTCCCATCCGTTTTCCGAAATGCGTGGAAATCGCCCCTGACTCCTACATAACTGGGGATTGGAAGGAGGGAAGATGAACAAGCCAGGCGTGACGAAGATGTTCTTGCCGTCGATTGAAAAGGCACGGATAGAACTGTATTTTACGGACCGCTCCTCGAAGAGGTTTCGGGCGCACTATACGGCGAAGAGTGGGATTAGGATTTATCGCGTTGGTCGTCTATGTATTGGCGTTCTGTCCCGACGCCCGGAGGAAGGCACGCACAACACACTCTCCATAAGCGATATTGAAGCCGATACCCTGATGCGCGCCGGTCAAGAGAAGGAAGGTGAAGCGGTTGTGAAAAAGCCGACGGTGTGGCAGCGGATATTCGGAAGAGGGAATGGAGGCACCCTTTGAATCTACCCACCGAAGTTGCCACACTGACCGCTCAAGAGGAGATACTGCTTTGTCGTCTGTCAGTGTTTGTGAACGGCTGGACGCTGGAAGCAGCGCAGGCCGTTGGTGCGTGCCAGGACCTCGAAGCGTCGAAAGTGCTGGGTCTTCTCACAAGACTGGCAGCCAAGAGCGGGCGGGCCTGGAATGGAGCCTGGGACAGGAGAGTAGGACGGTGTAGAGGTTGGGGGCGCGCTTTGTTCTTCCAGTGCCGTCCCAACTAATCCAGATGTAGCCCAAGTAGAAGTTTCTGACATGAGCAGGTCAGTGGTACCGATCTTAACGCCGACGCAAGCAGATTTTTACTTACCCAACTCTTTTACCCCCTTCGGAATTAAAAAGACGAAAGTGCTGTCCGGGATGGGCGCGTCGAAGATTTCGCTCTGGATTATCTGAATGGTCTTGGAGGTCAAATCAGGCCAGGTGCGCTTTCCTGTCCTCTGGAGTAAATGGAAGGTCGCCTGATCTATATAGATCAGGTCGTCAACCTTTACGGTTATCTTTTTGGGTGTGGTGAATAATTCCATCCGGCGACCGTTTACCGTCACCATCTTGGGAACAAGTCCGACCCAGTCTTCAAAGCCGCCTTTGGCCTCGATGACATATGCAGCCTTCCCATTGGCCTTTGTCGGCGCGAGAAGAGTATATGTGAAGCCTGGTTTCGGTTTCAAGTGGGGAAGTATCCGATCCAGCATATCGCTGTTGTTTGTGGTTATCATAGATATAAAGTCGTCATGCGTGTGCAGGTAGTAATAGTCCGTCCCTGACGGATAAAGATAGTGGCTTTTGCCGTCGTCGTATATGTCCGATGTATCTCTGACGTTGTGCGGCTGTCCCTTTGGCCTGTCCTTAACCATATGGAGGGCGAACTTCGACATACCGATGGCCTTGACCTCCGACATCTCGTACATTGAATAATCGTTGTGTCCGTGTTCATCAAACCACTTGTCCTCCCAGTGGTAGGTGGCCTGGTACGTTTTGGCGTTGGCATAGACGGCGTCGGCTTTGTTCAGGATGTCTTCGGCGGTCTGGGCATGACCGTTCGCGATGCCCGACAGAACGAAGCCTCCTATCATCAAACCAGTACAGATAGCAGTTAATCGGTTCATGGATCTTCCTCTGGAGCCGAATACCAGTGCTCCTTCCGTGGTCATCGTGTGCATATCGTCCCGATCCTTTTAGCATGTCGAAAAAACGGAACGCCCGTTCGTATACGGTTGTATCACACTGTTACTTTCAGGGACTCTTCGTCGGCAAGTTCTTCTTCTCGAATGCCCATACTGGTCTTCTGTCCTCTGACTTACACACGATGCGCAGGGTACGACCTTCTGCTTGAGGTGCTTCTATCTTGCTCCGGCCCCTCGCAGCGCCTTTTCGCTTTCTGCGTTGCCTGGGTTATTGGGCAGTTCTTGCTTATCTCCGGTTGCCATCAATAACGCAGTTTTGCCGGAGCGATCACGCAAGTTCACATCCGCTCCATGTGCAATGAGCGTTTGGACAGTTTCGGCATTTCCATACGCGGAAGCCCAGAGGATTGCAGTGCGTCCTTCCTTATCGGTTATGTTGGGCTTTGCACCGGCCTGCAAAAGTAACGCTACCGTTTCGGCATGGCCTCCAGGACTCGCTGCTACGCGCAATGCCGTGAAGCCGGACTCATCCGAAGCGTTGATCTTGGCACCACGCGCTAACAGAACCTTGACTGTCTCGATGCGCCCGAACTCGGCAGCACGCATCAGAGGGGTCATGCCAGTGATATTCTGCGCCTCGATGTTTGCTCCTTTTTTGCTCTCCTGCGTCCTGCCCTTCCGCTCCCAGTTCCGTTGCGATGACCTGTAACTGTTCTAGCGAGACTAACTCCAGACTTTTTCGGGCGTGTAGGGATCGATCGCCGTACTTCGCGACTCGCGTCGGATCTCGTCGGCGGTGAACTCTTTGCCGGCGCGACTGGAGAGATAGATTCCCTCGCTGATCAGGGCGGCGTTCAGGCCGTATTCGGCGGTCGGAAGCAGAGGCACATGGCCGAGGAGCGCTCCGGCCCAGTGCTTCTGCGAGGAGTCGTACCAGACCGTGTCAGGGTCGCAGGCGTGCCAGCGCGTATTGGCGCCTTTGACATCGAACGTCGCGCTGAAGGGCATGTCGCTCAAGCTGGAGAAGTAGGCGAGCGGGTTCAGGCGCAGTCCGCCCTTGCTGCCCAGGATCTTGCTCGATTCCTGGCCGTCGTGATGCACCGCCCAGGTCTCCTCGATGTCGAAGGAGATGCCGCCCTCCATCCGCACCCAGCCCAGTCCCATCTCCTCCACGCTGTACCCACTGAACGCCCGGCGCGCCTCGTCCATCTCCAGCTCCTGATGCGCCGCTCCCGTCACCGTCTGCACGGCGGGGTTCCCGATCAGATGCAGGATCTGAGCGATGTGGTAGATGCCCATATCGAACAGAGCGCCTCCCGCCGAGATCTCCTTGTTGACGAAGGTCGCGGAGCCGTAGCCGTCCACGAAGGGGCGACCACGCCGACGATAGCCGAAAGAGCGGGCGTAGTAGATTTTGCCGAGATGGCCATCATCGATCAGGCGTCGCGCGGCACGTGCTTCCGGCTCGTACAGCGTGGCCATCTGAATATGCAGCATCCGACCGACAGCGCGGGCCGTCTCGATCATACTCGCCGCGTCCCGATAGGTTCCGGCCATCGGCTTCTCGCAGTAGACATGCTTGCCGGCTTGCAGCGCGGCGATGCTGATGGGCGCGTGCTTGTTGTTGTGGACGCAGACATCGACCGCGTCGATATCGTCGCGCGCCAGCAGATCCTGGAAGTCGGCATAGCCGTCCGCGATCTCATAGGTCTGCCGGGCGGCTGCGACCTTCTCGGGGAACAGGTCGGCCACAGCGACCACCTTGACCTCCGGAATCTGACTATAGGTGTTCAGGTGATGATTGCCGATCTGGCCTGCGCCGATCAAACCGATGCGTACCGGTTTCTGCATAGGGATCGCCTCCTCGCTTTTTCCCTGAGAGTCTTCTTATTCAACCACAGTCACGTTCCTCCTCGGCATTCGTATCTCCTCTATAAGAGTGGTGGACAGCGAGGTCACACAGGAAACCTTTCATCAGTGCCCTGGCAAATTGTGGAGTATATCGCCCCCATTCGCTGCACTCAATATAGGGTTGAGCGCAGGTCAATCAGGGAGAATCAAATGTTTCGTAATCACATAACTCTATTAGGCTGCGCGCTGGCGCTTGGATTGACGGCCATCGGAACGCAGGCGAAAGCCGATCGCGTACACTTTCGCTTTACCGGCGGTTCATGGGGCCGTTCGGCTCATCGGGGATGGCATCGCTACTGGGGCGGCCCGGAAATCGGCTTCTACTATGCCCCCCGTCCCGTCTATATCGTGGACGGCTACGACGATGTGGAATACTACTCCGGCCCGGACTTCTGGTACTCGAATCCGTCCTTCGGATTCAGCATCGAACTGGGCGGCAGAGATCACTACGATAGCGGTCGCGGTCACTACGACTACTACCGCGACCGTGGGCGGGACTACCGAGAGAGCCGAGACAGGGGTCGCGACTATCGTATCGGCGATCATGACTATCGCAGCAACGACCGCGAATACCGCAGTGGCCGCAGAGACAGTGGATCCGTCTTTAGCGGACGCGACCGTGGATCTATCGGCAGCAGCCACGATTCCCGTGGAGATCGCGGAAGCAGCCATGACTTCGGCGGCGATCGCAGCAACAGCGGAAGCGGCCGCACCTACGGCGGCAATCGTGACACGGGCGGAGGCAGTCAGAGATTCGGCGGTGGAAGTGACAACAGCGGAGGCACCGAAAGCAATGGCGGCGGACGCGGGCACGGCGGTGCCAGCACCGGCGGCAGTTCCTCCAGCAGCGACCGCGGCGGAAGCGGCCGCAGTTATGGTGGTGGAGATCGCGGAGGCAATCGCGGCTCCGGCGGCAGTTACCGCAATGGCGAGGGCACACGGGGCTAAGCAGCCGTCGGGCTAAAGGCCTCCGCGAAGGGCAGGAACGACATATTCCTCACAGGCGCCGACTCCAGAGAGCAGTTCTGGAGTCGGCGATTGGATTCAGGGCTTTGGGAGCGGCAGAAAGGTGGTGAGGGCTGCCTGAAAGTTGTAGTAGATCTCGTTGAGTGTTTCGATGCAGGCTTGCGTCGTCGCGAGGGCAGGCTCTAATAGTTCTGTGGTCCGCGTATACTCGTTTTGGGCCGGAGCAATCATCTCGTCCCATCGCTTCTGAATGCCGGCAAGAGCGCCTGCGGTGGAGGCGGTGATCTTTTTCTCGACACTCTGCAATACGGCCGCGACGGCGGCTTCGATCTGTGTTTCGCCTGCAGCCAGGGTTGTCATCAGCAGGTTGTCGATCCTCGGCAGGAAATCGTCCGGGGTCACGCCCCGCAGCGCCGCAAGGGCGGCAGGGTCGAGTGTTGGCATCCGGGCCAGAAAGGTGGCGAGCAGGGCGTCCTGATCGATCAGACGCAGAGAGACCGAAGAGACGACGCGGCCCACGGCTCTGCGGGTCTCCGGCGTCTCCTCCCCTGCCCCCTCCTCCGGCTTCGCGCCGCTGATTTCGGTGACCATCCCCAAAATTCGAATTACCTCGGCATGCACCGCATCACTCAGGCGGGCGACCATCGGGAGCAGGATCTGATACGCGCCGTTGGCGGAGTTCTTGTCCTGCCTCCAGGCCTCCACGGGGGAGTGCAGCATGACCAGGCAGGTCTGCTGAACCGCTTGCGGAGAGAGGCCGGCAGGAAGCCCACCGGAATTCGCCAGGTGTTGGCGCAGGGCCTCGATCCGGATCTGAAAACTCCGCTGAAGGCCGGACTGCACCGCCTGCCGAAAGCGCCCGATCAAGTTCGGCAGTTCGGCCTGTCGTTTGTGGGCTTCGGCGAAGTTGCTATGGACGAACCCATAGTCCTCCTGAATCAAAGCCCAGTCGTTCCTGGCTGCGGCCAGCGAACGCTCCATAACTTGCGCCATCGCCGAGGCTTCGTCCGCAGCCTGTCGGATCTGGAGCAGCAGATTGCCGCGATTCTCCGCAAGGCTTGTCGCCAGGGCAGCGAGCTTTGCCACCTGCGCGTCCCGGCCCAGTTGGGCCGCGATCGCCGCGAGAGCCTCCGTCGTTTCACGCACGCGCTCGCGCCAGGAGAGGATCGTCGCAGAAGCGGGAGTCTCCGATCCTGTCCCGATGCTGACCTCGGCGAAAAGCAGTGCGGCTTGTCTCGTAGCGCGCGTCTGTTTCAGCAGCGCCGAGTCCGCGCTCAGAGCCTCTTTGATATCTTCCTGAAAGGTTTGAAAACTGGCGGAGGGAGAATCTCCCGCCAGTCGCTTTCGTAGTTCGGGCAGAGCGTCCAGCCGATACCAGGAGCGGAGGGGTTCCAGCGGCTGAAGCTTCACGCCCTTCAGGCGCGCCACCGCACCGGCGACGGCCGTCTCCTGCTGCTCGGCGTCGAGCAGATTGCACTTGTTCCAGACCACGCAGATCGAGGCGCAGCCGTTCTCGATGAGTTCGTCCTGGAGAAAGGTCATCTCGCTCCAGGGCATCTGTATCCCGACATCGTGGATGCTCAACACGACATCGGCGCACATCACCTCCCGAAAGATCGCCGTATAGCGGCCCGGATCGTCCTCCATCCCCGGAATATCGACCACCATCCGGTCGTCGCTTAGAAAGGAGGAGTCGGTTTCGAGCTGGATGTCTTCCACCAGTTCCGAGTTGCCGGCCGCGCCGATGACCGCATACTCGTCCAGAAGCGCCGTGCCGGGAGCCGATTTCATACGACCATCCCGAAAGCGGACAGTCGTACGGTCCTCCTCTCCCCACACGATGCGGATCACGGCTCCGGTCGTCGGTCTGAGGGCGGCGGGAAGCAGGCGCTTGCCGAGGAGAGCGTTGATAAGGGTCGATTTGCCCGCATTGAAGTTGCCGATGACGACAAGGCGCGGCGGAGCAGACGGGAGAGAGCGCAGCATCTCCCGGTTCTGCGCGGCCACTTGCAGGAATCGATGGGGGGAGGGATCGGGCCGGGGATCGTTCAGCGTCATGAATGGTGCTCCTCCGGGTTACAGCGCCCGGAGGCAGCGGTCTTCGGTCAGTTCGAGTTCATTGACGAGAGCGAGCAGGTCTGTATCCTGATCGAGCAGACGCCTGCGCTCCACCTCTTTGTCGATCTCGCGCTTCTGCATGCTCTCCCGCAGGTTGTCGATCTCCTGCTGCCGCGACAGGATGTCCGCGTCGATGGCCGCCAATACGCGCCCTTGCGCGGCTTTGTAGATCTCGCGGATATGGCGATTGGCCTCCTCTTCCGCCGTGGTCGCCACATTGGGGAGATCTTTGACCAGGGCATCCGTGACGCGCTCTTTGAGGCGTTCCACCGCGTTGCGGGCGTTGAAGATGCCGACCACTACCGTCACCACGAGCACGCCGAGTGGGCCGAAGATGCCTCCGGTAATCAGGAAGAACAGGACTTGTCCGGCGACCAGTGTCGCGACATTTTTGGCGACATCCTTCCAATTGAACATCTTATGCGCCGCCATCCCCGCGCCCAGATAGTCGCCCATCATAAAGGCGGCGCCGCCCGCCACCGCGCGGGTCCACCAGGGACTATCGTCGGCTGTCAGGTCGGTCTTCTCCATCAAGGAGCCACCGGAGAGGCGCTGCGAGATGGCGTTGATGTTCACTGCGTAGTCGACCGCATAGCCCTCCGTCACCATCTGAAGGCGGTTGATATTGTTCCCGATCATCTCTTCGGCGTTGCGCTCCCAGACCGGGAGTTTCTGCTGAAAGAACTTCGCATAGGCGTCTTTGAGCTGCGATGTGAACTTCTGCTGTTCGCTGGGCTGGATCATCTTGATCGTCTGCCAGTAGGTCAGTTCCGGCATCTCGAAATCGCTTTTGAGTTCCGGCCCCAGTCCACGGATATAGTTTCCGAGGCTGGACGCGACCAGGCGCGAATCGGTGGTCTCCGCCTTCTCGAACTCGGCGCGCACCTGCTCACGGATGGTACGCAGATGGTCGAATATACCCTTGACGGAGTTGTAGTTCTCCTCGAACTCGCCCCGACTGCTGCTGACCATGCCGATGCGGTCCACCACTTTGCGATGGTACTCCCGATAGGTGTTGGTCGCCAGAATACGAGAAGAGCGCATCTCGGCACGAATACGTCCCTCTTTCAAGAACTTGCCGATGGCGGCGTAGAAGCCCTCAAAGCCGGTGCCCTCCAGATCCGCGCCCTGATTCTTGACGATCCGTTTCCAGGCGGCCAGAGAGGAGAGTTCGTGCATACGCTCCTCGATCGAACCGCCGTCTCCGCTGGCGAGCAAGGGAAGGACATTGGAGCGGATCTGGCGGCGGACGCCCTCTTCGGCAGCGTGCACCTCCTCGGGGTCGTCCGGGTCCATGAGTTGATGCCGGATCTGGTCCCAGCGGTTGACCAGGAAGAAGACCGGCAGTCCCCGGCCCGCAAAGTGGGCCTCGAAGTACTGCTTCTCCTGCATGGTCACCATCGTCTGTGGGTTGAGCACGAAGAGGATCGCGTTGCACTCCTTGGCGAACTCCAGCGTGAGTTGGTTCAGTTCGGGCGTATCGTTGAGGCCCGGCGTGTCGATGATCTGGACGCCTTTTTCCAGAAAGGGGTTGGGGGTCTCGATCTCGGCATACTCGACCTCGGGAAAGGCGTGCTGGCCGAGCTCCTCGAATGCGCGATGGACCTCCGGCTTGAGCGTGAACCGTTCCTTGAACTCCTGGGTGGTCAGCGTCTCGGGCGCACGCTTCGAGGCCGGCGTATAGTGGACCGTCACCTTCTCCGTATCGCCATAGCGCACCACCGTCAAGACCGCCGTGCAGCGGGTCACATCGACCGGCAGGAAGTTCGATCCCAGCAGCACATTCAAAATCGTGCTTTTGCCGCGTTTCATGTCGCCGACCACCGCGATCTTGAACAGACCGGCTCTGAGCGCCGCGCTGGTCAGATGCACCATGTTGATATCGTTGTCCAGACTCAAACGCCCGGAATGGTTCTCATTCTCCTGTTCGCTCGTTTTGAGATAGGCTTCGATCGTCTCCAGTTTGGCCGCAAAGGTCTGACGGATCTGCGTCATGAGACCGATATCGTCTCCCAGAGAATGAACATTGTTGGGTGTTTGAACCATTTATAAATAATCCTTCCTGGGTGAATAGTGTCGATTGTACACAACTGCAAGGAACAAGGTCGGTCCCTAAATAGAGATCAGGGATTCGGCGGGGAGGTCGCGATAAGGACGACCAGCGTCTCGGTACCGGTGTTTTCGATACCGTGTTCGCACCAAGGCGGCAGATAGACGAACATGCCTTTTTCTACAGGCTCCTGACGGCCTTCCGCGAACGTCATGGTACCGCATCCCTCCAGGATCACGTAGGTCTCTTCGGTCTCATGGGAGCCGGGGTCATTCTTGGTATGGGGAGGCAGATAGAACATGACCAGCCCCAGATTGGTCGCAGGCGCTTTGGCATTGACGGGATGCACGACGCGCACGCCCAGACCATGACAACCCGGGTAGGCGACCGGCACGCCATCCTGTACCGTCAGGATGACAGGCGGAACCGGATGATCCGGCTTGGGAATCTTGGGGGTCGGGGCTGCATAGCCGTTAAACTGAGTGATCTCTGCCATAGAAAAACGCTCCTCTTTGCTCGCGATCGGTATGTCGTAAGGCTTAAAATTCACGCAGATAGCCCGCGGTCCAGCCGCCATCGACCGTCAGGATGTGGCCGTTGATATAGCTGCTCTCCGGGGCGGCGAGAAAGAGCGCCGCGTGGGCCACCTCTTCGACGGTTCCAGGGCGGCCCAATGGAATATGGGCCAGCAGGGTCGTGACGGAATCACGAAACTTGCCCTCTTCCCCATAGAAGAGCTGCCGTGTGCCTTCGGTCAGAATGGAGCCCGGCGCGATCCCGTTGACCAGAACGCCCTGAGAGCCGAGTTCCAGCGCCATCGAACGCGTCAGATTGACGACGCCCCCTTTGGCCGCGACAAAGGCGCTCTGCAACCGGAGAGGCACCAACCCCACGACCGACGCGATATTGATGATGCGCCCGCTTCCCTGAGCCAGCATCGGAGTCGCCGCGGCCTGGCTCATCAAAAACAGCCCGGTCAGATCCACACGGACGATACGATCCCACTCCTCCAGCGGAAACCGATCGATATTGACCCGATGATGCAGGGTATTGATTCCCGCATTGTTCACCAGAATATCGAGACGCCCCTGGCTCTCCAGCACGGAGTCGATTCCCCGCTGAACCGACTCCGGATCCGAAACATCCAGATGCAGCGCCATCTCCTGCGCGGCTGCCTCGCGCACCGCCGCATCATCTATATCCGAATAGACGACTCGCGCGCCGTTGGCCACAAAGCGATCCGCGATGGCTCTGCCGATGCCGCGGCCCGCTCCCGTCACCAGCGCCACTCTGCCCTGAAGGTCTACCTGCATCGTCGCCGCCTTTCCACAAGCGTTTGCTCGCTGCCTTCCCAATTCCACCCAGCCCTTGATTTTCCCTTCCTGATAAGGTGCCGCTCCTTTAGGGGCGGGATTATCGCGCGGGTATGGCGATGATCTCCCCGGTCGTCGTCGTGTCGTAACCGCCGAGAATGGAGAACTGAGAACGTACCCAGCGGTGCTGCAGGGTGCTCAAGAGTTGGCGGATGGGTTCCTGATGCAGATACTCTTCCAGCAGGGCAAGATCGTATCGGACCTGGCGGAGTGGGACGAAATCTAATCCGTAGGTGCGTGCGACGGCCTCCGTCCCCACGCCCACGTCCGCCTGTCCGGCAGCCACAGCGAGAGCGACCTCCTGATGCCCTCCCACTGTACGCTCGTAGCCTGCGATGCCGGCCTGTGAAACTCCGTCAGCCGCCAGGAGGGTGTCCAGCAGCAGGCGTGACCCCGCTCCCTCTTCCCGGTTGATCAGCGTCACATCTGTGCGGGCGAGATCCGCGATATGCAGCACGCCTTTGGGATTGCCGGAGGCGACCACAAATCCCTCGCTCCATACTCCCAAATTGACGAGAATGGCAGGGCGTCCGTCCAGAACCTGCCGCACAAACGGCGCGTTATGTTCGCCGGTCACCGGATCGCAGAGGTGGATACCGGCGGCATGCACCTCTCCAAGCGCCAGACTGCGCAGTGCCTCCATGCTGTTGGCGTGCCTCCAGTGCACACGCAGACCAGGAAACCAGCGCTCGGCGGAGCGCGCCCACAGCGAGAGCATCGGGGTGCATCCCGCGAGGACGACGGTGCGCGCCAGGGACTCGGGATCGTCGAGGAGGGTGACGGAGACGGTCTCCTTATCGGCCTGCCTCCTCCCCACCCCATCGGCGGGAACCATCTCAGAGCGAAAGGCAGAAGCTCCCTGTAACGGATGCGCGACCCACCTGCCCGCAATCTGCGCTAGGGCCACCCGCAGGGAGAGGTCGGTAGGCATCTCTGCAACCGCATGCGCCTCCAGCGTGACATCGGCGCCCTCCAGCCAGAAAATCTCCTCCATGCGGCAGCCCAGCGCCTTCGCGATGCGCAGCGCCACCATCGCCGAAGGCGCGTAGAGTTCCGCCTCGATGCCCCCGATCGTCTGGCGTGCAATCCCGGCTGTTGTCGCCAGGTCTTGCTGACTCAACCCAAGACGCGTGCGGATCGCCTTCAACTGGTTGCGCAGGCCGTTCTCTTCCTTCACTTCTCCTCCCTCTCTCTAAAAGCAGGAATTTCTAACACAATGACGAATATACTTGCAATCGAACGTGTTTCGTAGAGGGGACCTTGCTCCGTTGTTGTCTCGCTCGAAAGGATCTCTTATGCACCGACGCGCCTTTACACTCATCGAACTTCTCGTCGTCATCGCCATTATAGCCATTCTGGCCGCCATCCTCTTTCCTGTCTTCGCCCAGGCCCGCGAAAAAGCGCGTGCCACGGCGTGTATCAGCAATCAGCACCAGATCGCCCTGGCTCTCAACATGTACCGCCAGGACTATGACGAGATCAACGCTCGCTACCGGAGCTGTCCGGACACCCCTGCCGATCCTTACTGCGGCCTGGCCAGCACCACCGCACAGTCCGGTCCCAATGAGAGTTGGTGGGCTCCCTACGATACGAACCTTGGCCCGGAACCGACGCCTCTGCCCACAAACTATCAGGGCGTCAAGGCCGGCTGCTTGCAGCCTTATGTCAAGAACCAGGGGATTTTTCGCTGTCCTTCCTACCCGCAAGGGCAGGTCGGCTATGCCATGAGCTACATCTACAATGGCCCAATGGGGCAACCGGATGCCTTCATCACCAATCCGACCGTCTATTTCGTCTGGGATCATAAAAAAACGCCGGGCTGCGCCGACACCAGCAAACCACCCGTGATCGTAAATGGCGAGGCCCGACGCGGTCCCTTCCCGCTCGATATGGACCAGCCCGCTGCCACAATCACTCCCCATGTCCACTATCCCGCACGCCACTCAGACGGCTTTAACGGGCTTCGCTACGACGGCAGCGCGAAGTTCCGCAAGTACAACGGTCTGGACACCAATCCCACGATCAGCAAGGACTTCCTCGCCAATGTGGAGCCGTAATGCGTTGCAACAAGGGATGTGACAGGAAGCGTACCCACGAAATCCTTTGCGAAATCCTATGCGCGGAAGCATAGGATTTGGAATGCCGCGAAGCGGCTTCCTGCTCTGCGAAGGATTGGGGATGCCCGCAGGGCTTCCTTTTATGTGGGCCTTCGGTACGAAGTACCCCTAGCGGAGGGCTTTAGCCCGGCGCGTTTCTCTACTTTTTGTTGGTGGAAGGCGAACGCAGGATCGCGCCATGATGCGGGGGAAGAACAAAACTCTGCCAGAGTTCGCCATTAGAGCCTAACATCTTGCCACCGAGATTGATCGTCACCGAGCGCCGATCATCGGAGTTGACATAGACGTCACCGAACTGATATTGTCGATGCCAGACCGAGCTATCGGAGATGTTAATGGAGTGGCGTTCCTGCAGGGCGACGCCGAGCGGTGCATCGAAGTAGGCCGCCTTCTCAGCGAGTTCGCGTTTCAGAACGGCGAGGCTTAATCCGGCGGTTTGAGCCTCGCCGGGGCGCAGCGGCATGGGCTGAAAGACGACTCGAGACTGCCGCTTGGCGACCAGGAGATAGCTGGCGAGCGCATACTCCAGTTCGTCGTCGTCGTGGTAAGCGGCGGCGATGATGAAGACTTTGTCCGTGCGTGCTGCACGGTCGGCGGCTTCCATCTCGACCTCCCACAATTTGTCCGACATCGTGTCTTCCATCCAGTAGGGATGCAGCCAGCCTTCGGCCCAGGAGCCGTCGGTAACAGGGTGCAACTGATCCCAGTAGCGACCGGTGAGTTCCGGCTCGGCGATTCCCGGCGGGTAAGGCGGCGTCGGATGCCCGGTGAACTCGTCGAACTCGATGGCAGAGGGTATCAGCAGATATTTGCCGGGATCGAACGCGGTCTTCAGCCAGGCTTCCGTGGCGACGCCCCGATCCTCCCGCGTCTTGTACTTCTCCAGATCGTTCCCCACAAAGGTGTTGCCCAGCGCCATCTCCGCCGCCACCGCTCCAAAGGCTCCGAACTGCCTGCACATCGTTTCGGTCTGCTTACGCCAGTGGGCGGCCCAGAGCGTGTTGCCGAAATCCATCCAGTGGCCGCCGGGATCCGGATGCTTGATCTCCACGCCGGCGTGATCCCGCAGAGTCCAGGCCGACATCTCCGGCTTCCAGCCTCCCACGCTGCCTTTGTGATCGGGCTGTTCGTAGAGCGAGGAGCCGTAGAGATAGAGGAGCGGCGTAAAGAGATGCTGTTGGCGACGCAGCGCGGGAAAGGTCTCGGCAGTGATGGTATTCGGGCTGAGCACAGCCAGATCGCAATGCGCGCCAAGCCAGTCTCGATTGGCAGCGGAGAGTTTGACTCCATTCGTCGCCGAATCCTCAAACATATCGCTGTTGTCTCCCAACCCGTTGAGGAAGACGCCGCCGATCCGTACCGGACAGTCGGGCCGAATGCGCTCGGTCGCTTTGATCTCCCCCACTGGAGAGGCGAGTTCGGGCTTGACAGGCGGCTTATTCTGCAGTCGCGTACATCCCGCCAGACAGGCCAACGCCACCACTCCCGACAATTTTCCGAAAGGCATAGACAACATCCCACCCCCAATGAACTAAAACTTGCCCGCACGGAAGTATAGCGAAATCCTGCCGCACCTGTCAACCAGCAGGAAATCAGGAAGAAAAATACAAAAAATTACCAATGCAGAACAGGAAGGCAGGAAGGAAAAAAGCCAGGAGAAGAAGAACAGAAACGGTAGCGATCGAAGAATAGTTTTGCATATCGACATGTTTCGGCCAACGAACTCCGAGAAGAGGGCGCCGTGAGTCAAAACGCACTATCGATTATTACCCGGATCAAGTCTGCCGAGCGTCCGGCGCTTGAGACGTTGCTGGACGTTATCGGCAACGACATCGATGGCACAGCCGGCAACCACTATATCCGGTTCGCCGAGCTGACCACGATCCATTTCGCCTGTTGGGTCGTGCTGAGAAGCGCGCCCGATACCGACGCGCCCTCACGCAGTTACCCCGACACGCTGGTGCTGGAGACCAACTTCGACGGCGATCTCGATCCACACCTGGATGAGTTGATCGCCCGAGGCGGGGCCGCTCTCGACGCCATCTACGCCTTCTGTGAGGACTGGCCTGCAGGCGGGACCGCCAATCCCGTTGCGGTGAAACAGTATCTCAAAAGCCACTCCGTCCCTACCCCCGCTTTCTATATCGGCTGCCCCGGTCATACGCTCGGCAATATTCGCAATGCGATCGCCGTGCGCGAAGAGTTGGAGACCTTCCTCGATGCCGAAGACCGGATACAGCCGTTGAGCAGCCTTTCGCCCGGCCAGGTCCGACAGAAACTGTTGGAGTACCTGCGACAGGGCGCCAAGACCCTGCCGGAGATCTCCCCGGAGACGCTGGCGGACCAGACCAAGCGCTCCGGGCGCAATGTGATGCTGACCATTCTGATCCTGATCCTCGCCCTCCCGCTTCTGATCCTTCTCTTGCCGTTGCTTCTGCTCTACTATATCGTGCTGCGTATGCACGAGACCCAGGATGCGAGCAAGCCGATCCCGCCTCCGCTTCCGATCGATCCGCGCCTGTTCGGGAAAGAGGACTACTGCGTTCAGAATCACCTGACAACGCTGGTCGAGGTCAAACCGGGCGCGTTTCGCCTCTACACGCTCAAGTTTATTCTTGCGGCGATCAACCTGCTGGCGAAGACCATCTTTATCACCGGTCAGCTCGGCGGAATTCCGACCATCCATTTTGCCCGCTGGATCCTGATGGACAACGACCGACGCCTGCTCTTCTTCAGCAACTACGACGGAAGCTGGGCCAGCTATCTCGGCGATTTCGTGGACAAAGCGAACTACGGTTTGACCGCCGTCTGGAGCAATACGGATCGTTTTCCTCCGGCAAATAACCTGGCCTTTGGCGGAGCACAGCACATCGAAGCGTTCAAACAGTGGAGTCGCGAGCATAACGTCTATGCGGCGGTCTGGTACAGCGCCTATCCGAACGAGACGCTGCGCAACCTGAAAAACGACATTCAGATCCGGGATCGGATCGCCTCTCCCGATCTTTCGGAGGCGGAGGTCGTGGCGCTCCTTCAGCTTCTATAATCCATAGGAGACGCACTCCTCGTAAGGCGTCGTTTCTCACCAATCCGCACCCCTCTGCCGCTGTGGTAAGGACTTGAGGGGACAGGAGATGCTGTGGCAATCTATCCGCTGGCCTTCAAAATCTTCAGTATGGCCGTCGTACCGTTCTGGCTGGCGATGGTCTTTCTACCGCGCTGGAGTGTAACGCGCAAAGTCATGGGATCGCACTGGGTCATCTACTTCTTCGCGCTGCCCTATGCGCTGTTGCAGGTCCCCTTCTATCTGTCGGCATTGCCCCTGTTTGCGCGTCCGGAACTCGGCAAGATACAACAGTTGCTCGGTTCGGAGACCGGCGCGACCCAGGCCTGGCTGCACTTTATCGCGATCGATCTCTTTGCAGGCCGCTGGATCTATCTGGACAGCCAGGAGCGTGAAGTCTCGCCCTGGATCGTGGGGCCGATCCTGTTTATGACGTTGATGTTCGGCCCGACCGGAGTGGCCCTGTATCTCCTGTACTGTATGACAATGCGCTCCAGAGGACCTTCGACATCCACGGATTCGACGAACGGACCCACCAGTTGATCGGTTACCGCAGCCTTGCGATACCTCTCACAAGGACCGCAGAAGGCGAGACGAAGACGCCTGGAAGGAGGGGCGATAGATGCTGGACCTACCGGATATTCAAGGAATCGTTTTCACAGGATACGGGCATATGCCCCACTCCCGGTTTCTGTTTCTGGAGATCAAGGAGACCGCGGAGGATCTGAAAGCAACGCGAGCCTGGCTGACTCTCCTGCTGCCGTGTATTGTGACGGGAGAGCGTCGGTCGAAGGGCTCACCGAAGCCGCACACCAGCGCCCACATCGCCATCAGCGCGCCGGGACTTTTGAAATTCGGCCTGAACCAGGAGGCGCTCGACACCTTTCCGCGGGAGTTTACGGAAGGCATGGCCATGGGCCAGCGCCCACGCGTGCTGGGCGATACCGGCGGGAGCGATCCGACGCAATGGGAGTTCGGCGGCCCTGGAAAGAAGACGATCCACATTCTGCTGGCCCTGTATGCGAGCAGTGAGGCGCATCTGGAAGCGCTGAAACAGGAGGCGTGGTATCCGAACGGGTCCAATCACGGCCTCGGGGTGATTACTCAGCAGGACTCTTTTCGGCGGTGCGACAACGAACCGTTCGGCTTCCGGGATGGGATCGGCCAGCCTACGCTGGAGGGCAGCCCGGTTCCGGTCACTCCCGGGCAGGCGGTCCTGAAACCCGGCGAGTTCCTGCTGGGCTACACCAACGGCTACGACAATCCCTCCCCGGTCCCGACCGTCTCCGCGGCCCTGGATCCCAACCGGTTGCTCCCCGCCGACACCATTCAGACGGATCGCAAGGCGTTCGGTCTGAACGGCAGTTTCCTGGTCTTTCGCAAACTGAAGCAGGATGTCGAGGGGTTCTGGAACTTCTTCGAGCAGCAGACGCTGAATCCGGACGGCACCCCGAATCCGGAGCAGAAAGTCTATCTGGCTTCCAAGTGTATCGGACGCTGGCCCAGCGGCGCTCCGCTCACGCTCGCCCCGGAGAAGGACAACCCGGCGCTGGCCGGAGACAATCCCCGGATCGACGACTTCCTGTTTGCCGCCACGGACGTCTCCGGGTTCGCCTGCCCGATCGGAGCGCATATCCGCCGCGTCAATCCCCGCGATGCCCTGGAGCCGAACTCCGCGGCGAAAGCCCTGATCATCTCCAACCGGCATCGGATCATCCGGCGTGGCAGACCGTACGAAACGCCGCTGCTGCCCGACGCCAACTGTCCTCCCACCGCGCCCGATGCGCCGCCTGCCGTGAACGAAACCACGGCCGCCGCAGAAGCCCACGCGGAGGCCAAAGGCCAGCCGAAACCGACCGAACAGGGGCTCTACTTCATTGTCATCAATGCCGATATCCAGCGTCAGTTCGAATTCATTCAGCAGACCTGGGCCAACAACGAGAAGTTCAACGGGCTCTACGACAACAAAGATCCGATTATCGGCGACAACGACGGCACCGGCGTCATGGTGCTCCAACAGAGCCCGGTGCGCACTAAGATCCACGGCATACCGCGCTTTGTCGAGATGCGCGGCGGCGGCTACTTCTTTCTGCCGGGCCTGCGCGCCCTGCGCGTTCTCGCCGGGCTGCCGTAATACGTCGCATCGATACCTTTTACTTTCGGACCTTTCCGGAGCGGTGAGAGGTCCGTCATTTTCTTGAGGGGGTAGAGGAATGTCGTTTCTACAAGAGGCCTGGGCGTCTGTTCTTACCGAAGGACACAAGTTGCACGAAGAGCTTTTGAACCTGCGGGAGATGCTCGATAAGGATTTTGAAAATCTGATGGCGCGGCCGCATCTGGTACGCCCACTATTCACGATGCTGCGCACTCACAAACCGATCCTGATCGCGCCCAAGATCGCGGTCGTTTCGCTCTACGCGGATGTCGTGGAGGTGCTGAACGACGAGGCGGCTTTCAGCGTCGTGCCGATCTACGCGCCGAAGATGGAGGCGACGACCGGAGATTTCGTCCTCGGTATGGACGCAACACCGCAATATGCGCAGGAGATCGGCCTGATGCGTCAGGCGGCCCATCCCGAAGACCTGGAGAGAATCCGGGGCTTCGTCAATACGCAGGCTGCGGAGTTGGTGGCTGCGGCGGGAGGGAATCTGGACCTGGTCGCAGGGCTGTCACGCGTGGTGCCGACCCGACTGGTAGCGGACTACTTCGGGACGCCAGGGCCGGATGAGGCGACCACGATGGTCTGGATGCGGGCGATCTTCCGCCAGATCTTCCTCAACCTGGGCAACGATCCCAAGATGGCGAAAGAGGCCACGGACTCAGCCGTTGCGCTGAACGCCTATCTCGACAGCCTGATCGCGCAGCGC